>OBAH01000006.1_pt1 | contig 229834 bp, 178 predicted proteins | sample 1517491 | NCBI WGS metagenome assembly OBAH01 (sample SAMN04571697, study PRJEB22368) | human gut metagenome | biome: human gut; material: stool | host: Homo sapiens | place: Luxembourg | collected 2012-08-03
CACTTTTCTACCGTTTAGAGCGTATAATACTGATAATCAACTAATAATAGATACTACAATTGTTATGGTTTAACAAGCATCACAATCCCTTCTTCAGTTACCTCTTTGGGTGAATGTTGCTTTTATGAATGTTCTGGCTTAACAAGTATCACAATCCCTTCTTCTGTTACTTCTTTGAGTTATAGTTGCTTTTCATACTGTTCTAATTTAACAAGCATCACAATCCCTTCTTCAGTTACTTCTTTGAGTGATGGTTGCTTCGGCAGTTGTTCTGGCTTAACAAGCATTACAATCCCTTCTTCTGTTACCTCTTTGGGTAGTAGCTGCTTTGCCGGTTGTACAGGCTTAGCAAGCATCACAATCCCATCTTCAGTTACTTCTTTGGGTAAATGGTGCTTTTCTGACTGTTCAAACTTGACAAGCATCACAATCCCTTCTTCTGTAACTTCTTTGAGTGAAGGTTGCTTTAGTGGCTGTTCTGGCCTAACAAGCATCACAATCCCTTCTTCTGTAACTTCTTTGGGTAATAGCTGTTTTTATGAATGTTATGGCTTAACAAACATTACAATCCCTTCTTCTGTTACTTCTTTGGGCGAGAGTTGCTTTTCCTGCTGTACAGGCTTAACAAGCATCACAATCCCTTCTTCTGTTTCTTCTTTGGGGTATAGCTGCTTTGAGAAGTGTTTTGGCTTAACAAGCATCACAATCCCTTCTTCAATTACTTATTTGGGTAGTATGTGCTTTTATGATTGTTCTGGCCTAACAAGCATTACAATCCCTTCTTCTGTTACTTCTTTGGGTGGTTGGTGCTTCGAGGAATGTTCTGAACTTAAAAAAGTCACATTCCAAGGCAAGCTTCCCAATAATACTATAAATTGTAGCTTGCTCTCTACTTGCATCATCTATGTTCCCAAGGCTTATCTTCAGGACTACAAGGATGTATTGGGTAGTAAGTACTCTTATATTTATGCATTAAAGGATAGTGAGTCTGGCGAACAGAAGCCTGAGCAATGTGCAGTTCCTGCCATTTCGTATGCTGACGGCAAATTGACATTTGCCTGCTCTACACCCAACGCCGAGTATCACTACACCATTACCGACTCTGATATTGCATCGGATGCATATTGCCAGGACGGAACAGTAAAGCTTTCGGCTGCTTACAACATCTCGGCTTACGCCACAGCCGACGGTTACAAGCCTTCTGACAAGGCTACTGCAACCCTCTATTGGGTGGAAGCCAATCTGCAGAACAACCCCACCAATATCAATCAGACAGCCACTCGCGGCATCATCGTTACTTCAAACGACGGTATCGTAACGCTCTCAGGTCTCAACAATGACGAGACTGTGCGCTTCTATACTGTTGACGGCAAGCAGCTGGGTGTTGCCAAGGCTGTCAATGGCGCAGCATCGCAAGCCGTGTCCGAATCTGTTGTCATCGCCAAAATGGGCAATCAGACCATCAAGATTGCTGTAAAGTAAAAAATATTCAAAAAACCATCCCTTTAATTGAGGGATGGTTTTTATATTGTCTGATTAGCAGCAAATGTTTTCTTCTCTACAATCTTATATGGATTTTTCAGTAATGTCTTGTCAAAGAAGCAAATTTGAATCTTATCAGCTTTGCCTAAAACCAACTTGTCTCCAGGAAATCTGACAACAGTCTTTTCAATGGTGTATGGGTGCGGCCAAACCCTTATAGCCTTATAATCAAACTCAGATAACTTTTTCATATAAGTGAGTACCACGGGAAAACTTACCGATTTTGTATTTAATTTAGCTTTGATGAATTCGGCACATGCTACAAATTCATCAAAATGCTTCATATCACCAACCAAATCATATAGCAAAGGTGAATGTTGGTCATACGTTGTGTGACAAATAATATATCCTTTTTGGCTGTAAACGGTATCTCCCCACCATTGAGCGTCTGTAATTCTTGTGTCCCAAAAATAATATCCCTCGCCAAGCCACGGCTCTTTTACACCACTTTTGGGTATGCCATTATCAGCCCGTACATAACAAAAGAATGGACCATGTTCTTCAACCTCCCCATAGTTCTGTCGATCTTCGAGCGTCTGATATATGTCCGTATCTCTCATTACACTTAATCAATAATTTGGGTTTGTTTTTTTAGCTTTTCAGTAAGTCCCATTAGATTTACTGTAGGCAAAACAACAGGCTGAACATTTGCCTGCAAAGATATTGTGCTCACAAAAGCTCTAACGTATGGGAATATAATAGCAAGACTATTTGGATAAAAATAATCAGGTATATCTTCAATAGAGACCTTATTACCGAAAGAGAAAAAAGCTTCGCATGAAACTTTTACGACTTCTGTACCAGTCTCAACACATTCTACTGTAACATCAAACACTAAATCATAGTGTGCGTTTTTTGCATAAAACACACCTTTGGGATTGAAAGAAATATTCAACTCTGCATCATTGGGGATATTAAAATCCAATGATGCTTTTGTAAAGCGATAATTATATAATTTAAAAGCTGCCTTTTCCATATTTCCTTGTCTTATGCCGCAAAATAATACTGTGCATCTACAGCAATTCCATGATTCCCAGAATCTACTGACACATCATATCTGTGCGTTTCATTTTTAGATACAGAATTTGAATACGACACAGCAATACCAAATTGTTCCTTTACAAATTTGGCATACTCAATGACATCGGGACCAATCTCATTGAGATACTTTATCTCTTTCCAATCATTATCAAGAACTTCCTTCGGAGTGTTCTCGAAATAATTTTTAAGACTTTCAAAAAGATTACCCATAATCAATGTATTTAATTGTTTTATAATGCAAAGTTATTGCTTTTATTTGTTAAAACGCCATTTTAATGTTGTCGGTTATCTACTTATACGAATATTTAACATAAAATGTCCTTAAAAGTCACAAAAGTATACCGATGGCAAGCTGACATTTGCCAGCTCTACACCTAACGCTGAGTATCACTACACCATCGCCGACACAGATATGGCATCGGATGCGTATAGCCAGAACGGCATAGTAAAGTTTTCGGCAGCTTACAACATCTCGACTTACGCCACAGCCGACGGTTATAAGGCTTCTGACAAGGCTACGGCAACCCTCTATTGGGTGGAAGCCAATCTGCAGAACACCCCCACCAATATCAATCAGGCAACTACTCGCGGCATCATCGTTACTTCAAACGACGGTATCGTAACGCTCTCAGGTCTCAACAATGACGAGACCGTACGCTTCTTTACAGTTGACGGCAAGCAGCTGGGTGCTGCCAAGGCTGTCAATGGCACAGCATCGCAAGCCGTGTCAGAATCTATTGTCATCGCCCAAATGGGCAATTAGACCATCAAGATTGCTGTAAAGTAAAACACTCAAGTTTCGGATTGAGAATTCATTCAGTCATAGCATCGGCTATAAAGAGTTGTTGAAATAATCATTAGGCTTATATAAGGATGGGCTGGCAGGTTGCAGAGTGAAATCGCAATCTGTCAGCCCATAATTTATTGTGTATCCAGCAACGATAGCAGACATCTATCCACGTATGACGAGCATTCACGACAGCAGCCTATTTGACGGTAGCTTTGCAATGGACTTCATCAATTATGGCGACAAAATTATCTATTGTGCTATGTACCTGTATGTTGGCTACATCAACGAGGCAACCAACTTTGCTGAAAGCCAAGGTGGAGGCGGTAGCGACACCAAAGATTGGGGACGTGACAAGGACGAAGATGAAATAGAATGGATAAGACGGTGTTTGCGACAGGCGACAAAGATGATGAAGCCAATGAAGAGAAAAGGTTTGAGTAGATAAAATATTAAGGGAGGAGCGCATTTCGAACACGCCCCTCCCCAATTATTTTACAACTCGCAATGATCTTGCGAATCACTATCCTTAGTAACGACTTGAATAGTGAGACGAGTGTGAGCTATGCGAGCTGTGAGAACTGTGTGAAGAATGAGAACTATGCGAATAGTGACCCGCAAGAGAACTCTTTACCATGTCAATGGCTTTCTGCAAAACCAAAGGCTGGTTCTTCTGCTTCTCAATTTGTGTTGTTTCGTCATTATTGCCCAATACGTTCATGATGTTATCAGAAACGTTGGCGCAATAACTCGTTGTAGCGATAAATGCCGAAACAAGCAAAAACATAAGTCTCTTCATTGATACCTCCGTTTTTAAATTTGACAATATTGTTAACAATTCACTCTGGACATGAATTTGTACATTCTATTTTGTGGATATGTGTACTTATGTTATTTTTATTTGTCGAGAAGAAACCTCCACATTCATTTCTAAGAACACATCCGTCGCAGACTGGAAGATAGACATCTTTCCATTCACTAATTGATTGCTTTGCAAATGGACGTAATTCTGGTGGAAGCACACATAATTGAGCATTGTAGATATAAGTCGTTATACCTCTGTCGTTCAACAGAAGTACAGCTTCTCTCAACTCATTATTATAACTATATGGGTCGATCCACAAGTCTTTTAAATTCGTCTCTGCCAACCCCGTAGTTTCCATCTGCATAAAAGCTACCTGAGTGACAAATGGGAAATTATGATAGATATAATCAGCCAACTGTGGCAATCTCTTATAGGTCTGTTTGTGGATAACCACCCTCAAACCAATCTGTTGTCCGAACAGTGCCAAATTATACAAACCTTGAACCGTTTTGTAAAACGTCTTAGCTCCTACTATATGATTATGGATAGAAGCTATATCTGAAAAGATAGGAATATCTATTTGTAAATCATGATGGTTGCAAGCTGCTAACTTTGCAGCGTAGTCAATATCAGCAAATTTCACTCCATTGGATAGTATACTTATGGCTGCTTTAGGACATGATTTCTTTATTTGGCGTATAATATCAAATAATCTGTCACCAATCATAGTTGGTTCACCACCTGTAATTCCGACTTCTTGTGTATTCTTATCGAACAGTTTTATCAAATTCAGATTAAAATCTGTTCTGTCCTTCTCCTGCTGCACTGGAGGTTGAGGGCACATAATACAGCGATGATTACAACGAGCTGTAGCAAAGATTGCATTGGATGCAGAATTGATTTCATATAGAAAACACACATCTCCATTAGGGGATATGTTTATCACATCACCTTCATTGAAGTCTGAAATATTGTCAACTTTTATGCATGGTGTAGATATCTTGTCTGAGAAATCATGTGCTGAAATGATAGCCTTGTAACCTTTAGGCGTACTCTGCTCATTGGTCACAAGGATATATGCTGAACGGTTAAATATATTTTTACCGCTAAGTGTTACTCGTCCAAGAAGTTCCTCTGCGTTAGAGTTGTATAACGAATTTAATTGTTTCATATCTCACTATTTTATCCAAGACCAAAATATTCTATTTATCTCAGAGTCATGCTTTTGAAGAAGTTCAAAGAGATAATGCATAATAGCTTTGTTCTTCTTGCACATCTCGTTTGTAGGACGATGACCAACCATATCTCCTTGCTCTGACATGTTTCTTACTGGGTCTGCACCACAGTAAGGTTGGAATACGCATTCTGCGCACTCCGGCAAGCACTCATTACAAGCATTACTGATTATCTCATGCAGTTTTTCTCCATTGAACATGCATTGGTATGAATCCTCATTTACATTGCCAAGTCTGAAATAATAGTTTTTGAATCGAGCCATCATTCTTCCTTCGTCAGCAACGTACACGCTGCCATCATAATCATATATTGCTCCAGCTATGCCAACACCTGCAGGAGATTGCAGGTCAACAAAGCCTGTCGCAAAAGGAGTCAGAATCCTGCGAAGAAGCAAGGCTGCATACCCCTCAACAAAGAATGTTCCTTTCTTGTTGAGTTCTATGATATAGTCCAACCCCTCTTTGTAGTTTTTTACAAAATCTTCTATTGGATAGGCTATCTTGTCCTTATGCTGTTTTGCAAAACCGTAAGGGTTTAATGCCCTTAGAAAGATATTATGGAAACCTAATCTGATGTATTCATCTATGATGTCCTTGAATCTTCCGAGGCTATACTTTGAAGTTGTCATTAAAGCGGATGCACATTCATCATCTCCCCAAATACCACGAATCATCTGTAGATTTTTCTCAAAGATAGCATGGTGGTCAAGATTTTTATTCTGGAGAGGTCTGTTTGTGTCATGCAAATCTTTTGGTCCATCCAAAGATGTAGAAATCATACAATTATGCTTCTTTAGGTACTTGACCATCTTCTCATTGAGCAAAGTAAGATTGGTGCAGATGACAAATTCTAATTCACGTTTCTTGAATAAGTTTTGCCATTCAGCTTCTTCTATGATATACTTCACCATTTCAAAATCGGTAGATGGGTCACCGCCCTGAAACTCTATTTTGATACATGGAGAAGGGGACATGAAGATAGTTTTGACAATATTCTTTGCTGTTTTCTTCGTCATATCTGCAGAATGGTCAGTACTTTCATGTCTTTTTACCTGACAATAAATGCAGCTTGAATTGCAACGCAAAGTTGGCACAACCATGTGCAAAGAAGTGAAATCTTCCAAGATACTCTTCTTTGTGCGGAATTTGGTTGCTAACATTTTTACAACATCTTCAACCTTGTCGGTCGTAGCGATTTGTTTTGACTCTATATCATAGAACAAGTCACTTGTAGGGTCAAGTTCTCCATTGACGAATTTGTGAAAGTCGTCATTCTTTAAGAATATGTATTCTCCAACATCATTCGATAGAAGATATTCTTCTTCGTTAAATCGAACGAAGCGGAATGGGAGTATTGTATAATCACTTTTCATTGAGTATATTGTAAATATTGTTCAATAAACTATCGTTGCAGATTAAATTGCGTTTAGTTGCATTGGGGGATTCTGTCCTATACAGATAGTAATATTTCCCATCTGTTTGAATATAATACACAAAATACTGATGTGTATGTATTGTGTCAAAACTTCCAAATTCAACAATATAGTATATTTTATAGCACCATTTGTTCACTTTCACCCCATCTATTTCCAATAATTTACACCTTTCAATACCATTTATGCTGCATCCACTCTTATTTATACCATTTCCTTTTAAAATGGCTTGTTTTATCAGAGCAATCTGTTGCTCACTTAGATTTAGTATTGAAGATGATTTTGTCTTAATATAATGATTATATGACACTCCAGAATAATGAGACATATGGGAGCCATGAGAACCATGCCCTAAATGTCTTGTCCCATTTGAAAGGGTAAATGCTTCATTTTTATTGACGAAGGCATGCAAAATGGAATATATTCCAGCATATATAGACAATATTAAGATAATTAATCTTCTCATTTTGATATGGGCTTAAATGCTTCCTCAACTATCAAATCACGAATATGTCCATACTTCTCCGTTGTAATCTCACGAAGTTGTTGGTCAATTAGGTCATTGCAGAATTGTTTGACTATATTCTCGTCAAGCGCACCATCTTTTGATTCAAAAATCACACAGACCTGTTTATCATTACTTGGAATTGTATTCTGATAAACAAAGTACTTGTCTGTATATCTGTAAATAGTAGCAGTTATAGCCTTTTCACTATATAAATTCAAGTCAATGATTACTTGAAAGCCACCTTTATCTGTCTTTGTGATTGGAACTTTTATACAGCTCATACCAACTATTCTTTTTGCCAACGGCTACCATATTGGCATGATTAACAAATGGTTGGTATATATACATGAAAACGTGGAGCCAGTCCTGTCACTCGTTCCACGCAGTAAAGGCTCTGGCATCGCCCAAGTTGTCGAAACGAGCAACGCCGAAAGCCCCACGCCTGTGTACGTATATAGAAAGCACTCTTGACAACGAACGACAAAATCGTCCGAAGCCAATGAGGGCTGTATACAATACACCTCATGAGGCGTTCCCGTTGCTTTGTTCTTGACAACTTTGCTCGAACTGCCAGATTCTTACTGCGTCAAAACCAAAGCGTACAGTTACGCCTTATATGTATATATGTCTGCCCAACCTCTGCCCATCGGGGCTTCCGGTATGGGTATAGACGTTACAAAGATAACACTTTTACTTTGAAAACCACCTTGTTTGGCAGGTAAAGTATGATTTTAAGCCCTGATTTAACATTATTAAATATGTCAAAGAATTCCACTTTTACGTGATTTTTCCTGCTAAAAAGCTTGTATTATCAATGATTGTTCGTATCTTTACAACGTCAGTCCTCGCCAAGCCTCTTAACAATGCTCAAATCGTGCGAGGCGTTTTTGTTTATACACATTTGAATATGGCGAATCTTATTCCCCTATACAAAACGGTTTGAATATTCAGAAAATCTCGTTAATTTGCTTGAATCTCGAGGTTTACAGATTTGTGACAGAAACAAAGCCATACAGTACCTTGACAATATTGGTTATTACAGATTGTCTGCTTATATGTATCCTTTGTTGAAGATGCCCAAAACAGCACATTTGTACAAGGAAGGGGCTACCTTCAAGAAGGTGATGATGCTTTATCGCTTTGACAAGAAACTATTGGAAACGTCAATGCCATTTATCGCAACATTAAACAAAATCGCATACGCAAGCGTATTGCCAAACGTTTTGGTTTACCTATAAATGTGTTTGAGTCATGGCTCACCCGAAATTGACTTAAAAGCTCTCTGCTTTCCACAGGGATGGGAAACGGAACCATTATGGAGGTAATCTGTTGACGGCAAGCAGCTGGGTGCTGCCAAGGCTGTCAATGGCACAGCATCGCAAGCCGTGTCCGAATCTGTTGTTATCGCCAAAATGGGCAATCAGACCATCAAGATTGCAGTAAAGTAAAAAATATATTGTTACGAAATACCAATCCCGAAGATGTTCCATGTAGGAATGTCTTCGGGATTTTTTATATAAATACAATAAACACCCCTTCTTTGCGTTATAAAAGTTGTAATATTACATAATTATATAACGTTTAAACTGAAATGATTGAATATATAAAGGGTGAGCTTGCTGAGCTCACCCCAGCACAGGCTATTGTAGAAGCCTATGGCGTGGGTTATGCGCTCAATATATCGCTCAACACTTACGAGAACATACAGGGACATAAGGATGTGAAGCTGTATGTACACGAGAGTCTTGTAACGGGTGGTCGTGACGACTCGTATACGTTCTTCGGATTTGCCACTAAGCAGGAGCGCGACCTCTACCGTCTGCTCATTACCGTGTCGGGAGTGGGAGCCAATACGGCTCGTATGATTCTTTCGGCAGCTCCACCTGCCGAACTTGCTGGTGCAATATCGTCGGGCAACGAGCGTCTGCTTAAGGGTGTTAAGGGCATCGGACTGAAGACAGCTCAGCGAATCATCGTCGACCTTAAAGACAAGATACTATCGCTTGGTATTGCACAGGAAGTGTCTGCGGGTTCGGCTGCCGACTCTACCATACCATCCGACGTGCGCGATGAGGCTGTTGCAGCACTCACTATGCTTGGATTCTCGCCAGCTCCTACAGCTAAGGTTGTCACGGCTATTCTTACCGACGACCCGTCGTTGCCCGTTGAGCAGGTGGTGAAGCTGGCTCTGAAACAGATAAAGTAAACCATTACGCCATTTATTTGAACTTACTTAACACCATATTTCAATTCTTGCGCAAAGGGCTGACCATGGCATTGTCTGTCCGAACGTTTGTCGTCATACTCGTTATGGCGGCAATGGCTGCTTTTGCCATGTCGCAACGTCCGCAACGTCGCAATATACGTCAGGCGCATGCCGACACGATAGCCATCAAGGCGCAGCCGCTCATTGCCGACGACGACACCATACCCGACTCGCTTCTGCATCCACGCTGGCGCATACAGCGCACGCTGCCAATTACGCTCGACGACCTCAATCAGGGCGCCGCCGACCTGCAACGCCCCGACAATATGAAGCAGCAAGTGGAGTATGACGACTCGCTTGGACAGTATGTGGTAGGCCAGAAAATAGGCGGAACATATATAGCTGCGCCCGTTGTGATGACCGCACAGGAGTATATGCAATGGAGTGAGCGACAGCTTATGCGCAACTTCTTCCGCAAGAAGAACGACGAGATATATCAGGCTAAGGGCAAGGAGAAGTTCGACTTCAGCGACATGCACTTCGACCTGGGACCGGCTGAGAAGATATTCGGTCCCGGCGGTGTGCGCATACGTACACAAGGTACAGCCGAACTGAAGTTCGGAGCCACGATGAAGAACATCGACAATCCGTCGCTTCCGATACGCAACCGCAAGACTACGACCATGGACTTTGACGAGAAGATAAACGTCAACGTCAACGGACGTGTGGGCGACAAGGTGAACATGAACCTCAACTACAACACCGACGCTACGTTCGACTTCGACGCCCAAAACTTGAAACTGAAGTATGAGGGCAAGGAAGACGAGATAGTGAAGCTCGTTGAGGCTGGCAACGTGTCGTTTCCATCCAACTCGTCGTTGGTGAAGGGAGCCTCGTCGCTATTCGGATTGCGTACCGACCTGCAGTTCGGCAGGTTGAAACTGCAACTTGTAGCTTCGCAGAAGAAGTCGTCTACTACGAGCGTGTCATCCAAGGGAGGCAAGCAGCTCACGCCGTTTGAAATAGGAGCGGCTAACTATGAGGAGAACCGCCACTTCTTCCTTGCGCAGTTCTTCCACGACAAGTATGACGACTGGATGCGCTCTCTGCCCAACATCACGTCGGGCATAAAGATTAACCGCATAGAAGTGTGGGCAACCAACAAGACCGCCACTACAGCCAACACCCGCAACATCATAGCCCTTGCCGACCTCGGCGAGAACACCCGTGTGTCAAATACGTCGTGGACTGTGACTGGACAGCCCGTGCCGTCGAATGCAGCCAATACCGAGTATCAGAGTATGGTGAATCAGTATGCTGCCGCACGCGACATCGACCAGACATCGGCTACGCTCGACGCCATACCAGGATTTGAAGGCGGAGCCGACTATGAGAAACTGGAGAAGGCACGATTGCTCAATTCGTCGGAATATACCGTAAATACGGCTCTCGGATACATATCGCTCAAGACACAATTGCAGACCGACCAGGTGCTTGCCGTTGCCTATGAGTACACATACGGAGGCGTGACCTATCAGGTGGGCGAGTTTGCCGCTGACAATACCGATGCTTCGAAGGCGCTGTTCGTGAAGTCGCTCAAGAACACGAGCAACAATCCGCAGCAAGCCAACTGGGGCCTCATGATGAAGAACGTATATTATCTGGCTTCGTCGGTAGAGCGCGACAAGTTCCGCCTCGACGTCAAGTTCCAGAGCGACACGGCTGGCGTCTACCTTACTTATATACCCGAACCGCAGGTGAAGGGACAGACCATCATTAAGATGCTTGGTGCCGACCGCCTCGACAATAACAACAAGGCACACTCCAACGGATTCTTCGACTTCGTTGACGGCTATACCGTCACCAACGGTCGAGTGTTCTTCCCCGTTGCCGAACCCTTCGGCAAGTATATGTACAACTATCTCGTGCAGAAAGGAGTTGCTACAGACCAGGCTTCCAAATATGCCTTCACCGAACTCTACGATTCTACAAAGACCGTGGCGCGGCAGATAGCCGAGAAGGACAAGTATATGCTTACGGGACAGTTTCGCGGCACGTCAGCCAATGTTATTCAGACCGGTGCCTACAACATTCCGCAAGGCTCGGTAGTGGTAACGGCTGGTGGCATAGTGCTGGCTGAGGGTACCGACTACTCGGTTGACTATAATGCGGGAGAGGTGACCATTCTCAATCAAAGCATTATTGATGCCGGCACGCAGGTGAATGTGTCGCTCGAGAGCAACACCGACTATGGCATGCAGCGCAAGACGATGTTCGGAATGAACTGGGAGTACGACTTCTCGAAGAATTTCCAGCTGTCGGGTACCATACAGCATCTCTCCGAACAGTCGCTCACTAATAAGGTGGCTATGGGAGCCGAACCGCTCAACAATACCCTTTGGGGCATAAACATCAACTGGAAGCGCGAGAGCCAGTGGCTCACCAATATGCTCGACAAGCTGCCTTTGCTTCATCTCACGCAGCCGTCGCACATATCATTCACGGGCGAGTTTGCCCAACTCATAGCCGGACAGAGCCGAGGCACGCAGGACAATGCGTCGTATATCGACGACTTCGAAAACTCGAAAAACGCCATCGACGTGTCTACACCTACGTCGTGGGTAATATCGTCGGTACCGTCGATGTTTCCCGAACAGGCCGACATGACCACGTTGCGTTCGGGCTTCAACCGTTCGCGACTGGCGTGGTACACTATTGACCCATTGTTCACACGCCGCTCGTCGTCGCTCACGCCAAGTCACATCAAGAGCGACCTCGAACAGCTCAGCAACCATTACGTACGCGAGTTCTATGTCAACGAGCTTTTCCCCAACCGCGACCAGAGTTCGTACAACGGAGCTACGTCGACGCTGTCCATACTCAATCTTGCCTACTATCCCAACGAGCGCGGACCATACAACTTCAATCCCGACCTGGCTCAGGACGGAACGCTCAACAATCCGCAGCAGCATTGGGGCGGCATGATGCGCAAGCTCGACACCAACGACTTCGAGGCTGCCAATGTGGAGTACATCGAGTTCTGGATGCTTGACCCTTTCATCTATACACGTCGCGAGGGTAAGGCTTCGGAATATGGAGGCGACTTCTACATCAACCTTGGCGAGGTGAGCGAGGACATCTTGCGCGACGGCAAGAAGTTCTACGAGAGCGGTATGCCTATTGACGGTTCGCAGTCTTTCACCACAACCCAGTGGGGCAAGGTGCCAAATCAAGCCACAACCACCTATGCCTTTGCTACATCGAAGGGCGCACGTGCCTTGCAGGACGTAGGTATGAACGGACTCAACGATGCCGAGGAGCAGAAGTGGGAACCGTATCAGCAGTTCTTGCGCGATATTCAGGGCAAAGTCAGCCCCGCCGTGTTCGATTCTATATGGGCAGACCCTGCCGGCGACAACTACCACTATTATCGTGGATCAGACCTCGACCGCATCCAGGCACCCATATTGCGCCGCTATAAGTACATCAACAACCCACAGGGCAACTCGCCCGACAACGAATCGCGCACCGAGAGTTACGACACTTCATACAAGTCTACGCCCGACGTTGAGGACATCAATCAGGACTACACGTTGGGCGAATACGAGAAGTACTTCCAATATAAGGTGTCGATACGTCCCGAAGACCTTGAGATAGGCCGCAACTATATCGTCGACAAGCGCACTACAACACGCCGATTGCGCAACGACCAGAAGGAGTCGGTCGACTGGTATCAGTTCCGCATACCCCTACGTGAGTACGAGCGTAGGGTGGGGGGCATCACCGACCTCACATCGGTTCGCTTCATGCGTATGTTCCTTACCGGATTCAAGCACCCAATAGTGCTGCGCTTCGGTACGCTCGACCTCGTGCGAGGCGAGTGGCGTGTATACGAGCAGAACCTCGACAATACATCTTCATCTACCGGAACTCTTCAGGTGAGTGCTGTCAATATCGAGGAGAACAACGACAAGACACCGGTCAACTACGTCCTGCCTCCTGGCATATCGCGCGAACAGGACCCCACGCAGCCGCAGCTTGTAGAGAACAACGAGCAGGCGCTGTCTATGACAGTCAACAATCTCGCTTCGGGCGAGTCGAAGGCTGTGTACAAGAACACGTCAATCGACATGCGTCAGTACAAGCGATTGCAGATGTTCGTGCATGCCAACTCGTTCGAGCAGAACATGACAAATCTTGAAAACGGACAGCTTTCGGTATTCGTGCGCCTCGGTTCCGACTACAAGAACAACTTCTATGAGTACGAGATTCCGCTGAAGCTAACCCCTCATCGCAACGACTACAACAAATACTCTACTGCCGACCGTATGCAGGTGTGGCCCAAGGACAATATGCTCGACATCCCGCTGTCGCTCCTAACCGGACTGAAGCGTGAGCGTAACAAGGCTAAGGCAATAGGACAGGCGTCGTACAATCGTCCGTACTCGGCTTACGATACCGATAATCCGCAGAACCGTATCACTATTGTCGGCAACCCGACGCTTGGCGATGTGAAGACTATGATTATAGGTGTGCGCAACAATTCAGCAAGCACAAAGAGTGGTGAGGTGTGGGTCAATGAGCTGCGCCTTAAGGACTACAACAGTTCGGGAGGTTGGGCTGCGCAGGGCAACCTCAATGTTCAGCTGTCCGACCTTGGCAATGTCAATGTGCAGGGACGCTATACGTCGGCTGGCTTCGGCGGACTGGAGGACGGTGTGGCACAACGCTCCACCGACGACTATTCCAACTATTCGGTTACGACAAATGTAGAGCTTGGCAAGTTCTTCCCCGACAAGGCTAAGGTGTCGGCTCCGCTCTACTACTCGGTGACCAAGGAGAAGACGTCGCCCAAGTACAATCCGCTCGACAACGACATGCTGCTCGACGAGGCTCTCGATGCCGCTGCCAACAAGCATGAGCGGGATTCTATAGAGAGCATAGCCGTTACAAAGGTGACGCAGACCAATCTTTCGCTATCGAACGTAAGGGTTGGCATACAGACCAAGCGCCATCCTATGCCTTACGATCCTGCCAACTTCTCGTTCTCCTACTCTCATAGCCACAGCTACACTACGGGCGAGACTACGGTTTATGAGCGCGAGGACAACTGGCGCGGTGCTATGAACTATCAATGGAGTCCGGTGTACAAGTCGCTCGAACCGTTCAAGAAGATCAAGTCGAAATCGAAGTGGCTCGACCTGCCACGCCGATTCGGATTAAACTGGCTGCCGCAGAACGTAGGCTTCAATACCGAGATAACGCGCAACTACTACGAATTGCAGGAGCGCGACATGGAGGCTACTGAGAATCAGAACCTGCCGTTGACGTTTGCGTCGCAGTTCTTGTGGAACCGTGAGTTCAATCTGCGTTGGGACCTTACGAAGAATCTGCACATGAACTTCCAGAGTGCCACCAATGCCGAGATTGAAGAGCCATATATGCCCGTCAATAAGGATTTGTATCCCGACCGCTATGAAGTGTGGAAAGACTCTGTATGGACATCCATTAAGCATATGGGTACACCGCTCAACTACAACCAGCAGTTCCAGGCTTCGTACAAGTTGCCTATCAATCTGCTGCCCGTATTCGACTGGATTACGTCCGATGCCAGCTATACGGCTTCGTACAATTGGGTGCGCGGTACCGACCTTGAAGACGGCACGTCGCTTGGCAATAACATAGCCAACAACCGTCAGGCTAATATCAACGCCCAGTTCAATATGGAGAAATTGTACAATCATATACCGTTCCTCAAGAAGACCAATGAGCGTTTCCGTCGCGACAGTTCGCGTAGCAATAAATCATCACAGAGTCGCAACAAGACATCGGGCAAGGATGCCAAGAACAATCGTCAGGCAGCACGCGATGAAAAACTGCGCCGACAGTTGCCTAAGAACAAGCGGGCTTACGAGAAGGAGATAACCCTCTTGCCCGACACTACTCTTAAGGTTACGCATAGCCGTAAGACACGCCGCCTTATTGTAAGCGCCAAGACCGAAGACGGCAAGCCGTTCCGCTTGCGCTATCGTCGCCTCGACGACAATAACATACGTATAATGAATAAGGTGGATTCGGCGTTGAAGCTCAAGATAGCTGTGTCGGCCAAAGAGCCGCTTGACGAGAAACGATGGTATCGCGCAGCACAGTCGGTGGCACGTGTGCTCATGATGGTGCGTAATGTCAGTCTGAGCTATCGCAACCAGTATGCCATGTCACTGCCTGGATTCAAGCCTATGATAGGTGATGTGTTCGGACAGCGTTCGGGTATGGGTGCCATGTCGCCGGGTCTCGACTTCGCCTTCGGATTCATAGGCGACGGATATATCGAGAAGGCACGTCGCAACGGATGGCTATTGATGAACGATTCGCTCGCTACGCCAGCTACTACCAATCGTACCGAGGAGCTGCAGCTGCGTGCTACGCTTGAGCCTGTGCGCAATCTTAAGATCGACCTTACTGCCATACGCACCGTAACCACGGCTCGCTCGGTACAGTATATGTACGAAGGCAATCCAACAACGCAGAGCGGTACGTTCACAATGACTACTACATCGCTTCGTAGTGCGTTTGAAGGTTCGGGCAATGCCAATAACGGCTATCGTTCAAAGTCGTTCGACAGGTTCTGCTCGTCGCTCGACAGGATACGCAATCGTGTTGAGGCTCGTTATGCAGGAGCCGTCTATCCTGCCGGAACAGCATTGGCTGGCAAGCCTTTCAATGCCGAGAATGGTGGAGTGAGCCGTTACAGCGCCGATGTCATGGTGCCGGCATTCCTCTCGGCTTACACCGAGATGGGTGACGGCGGACTGTCGATATTTCCTTCGCTCTCGCATCTGCTGCCCAACTGGACATTAAGATACAGCGGACTGTCGAAGCTGCCGTGGGTGCGCGACGTGTTCAAGAGCGTCAACATAAGCCACGCCTACAAGAGCGTTTACGCCGTTGGCTCGTATGCTTCGTACAGCACATATATGGAGTATATGAACGGTCTGGGCTTCATCAACGATGCCACAACCGGAATGCCCGTGCCCAACTCGATGTTCAACGTGTCGACCGTCAGCATCAACGAGGCGTTCTCGCCATTGCTCGGCATCGACGTGACGCTGCAGAACAACATGACCATCAAGGCAGAGTATCGCACCACACGCGTCATGAGCCTTAGCATGACATCGGTACAAATCAATGAGGCGTCGTCGCACGACTGGGTTATAGGCGCTGCCTATACGCTCAACAACTTCAATCCGTTCGGTGGCAATCGCCATCGTCGTGTGCGCCAGCGTGGCCGCTCTACGGCAGCCGGTGCGTCGCAGCAGAAGACGGGCTCTAACAGTCGCAACACTTCGTCAAGCGGAGTGAACAACGACCTCAAGCTGCGCCTCGACCTCAGTCTGCGCAAGCAGGCATCGATAACCCGCGACATCGCCACGATGACCTCGGCAGCCAACAGCGGCAATACGGCATTCAAGCTGTCGTTCTCAGCCGACTACACCTTGTCGCGTATGCTCACCATGAGCTTCTACTACGACCGCCAGACCAACACCCCGTTGCTTTCGTCGAGCAGTTATCCTACTACGACACAAGACTTCGGTTTGAGCATGAAATTCTCGCTGACAAGGTAAACGGTAAGCTCAGTTTGGGTAGCCGATAATAGCTGCAAATATAAGACAAGCGGTAAAAAAGTGTTACAAAACAAAAATCGATTCCAGAGATTTCGGAAGCCGATTTTATAGCTTTTCGTAGGGTGCGACATCATCCTACACTTCAATTTGGGCTTCTTTGCTCTTCAAATGGATTACATTTGGAGAGCAAAGAAGCCCAAATTGCATTGTAAAAGAGCCTCAAATGGATGGCAATAGTACTCCTTTTGCAATGAAAAGGATATCTTTTCAGTCTCATAGAATTGCACATTTTGGTTCTCGTCGCACATAAAGCTGTGTGCAACAGCAATATAACGCTGCACGCGTAAAACTCAAGAATTTCGAGCCAAAGATTTAATAGCACGCTCAACTCATAGTTTTGAGCGGTTAGAAATGCAAATATTGTAAAGTCAGGCGTAGGAGGCTATGGCGTCCCCGCCGTAGTCTGGGCAAACAATAGCGTAAGTCGTATCTCTTGCGCAGCATCATTCCGAACAGCTTGCCATACAACCGTTTAGCAAGAACCAGCTTGATGCACGCTTCCAGTACCGTTTTCAGTACCGCCTAACTGGTACTGGAGTTTCATATAGGTGGTACTGGAGTTTCACCTAACTGGTACTGGAGTGTTACTTATATGGTACTGGCAAAGAACTTATATGCATAAATCCTGCATCCCGATTGATGTGTTCCTCGTATTTATCAAAATCCATTCTGGAGTCAGCTCCTACCTTTTCAAGCATCAGTCTTATCACTTCTGTTCAAATCTCGTTTATTATTTGTATATTTGCAACAAATAATATAATGTGAAAATTATGAAGATACTTCCATACATCGGTTTCTGCTTCCTTATGCTTTGTGCATTGTGCACAGGCATAAACAGCTATAACAGAACTAAAGGCATGATAGCGCAGGACGTTAATCGTGCATTGGAGCAAGTGCTTGCAAAGATGCCTGACAATGTGGTCACTACAGATACCATACGTTGCTATCGCAACTGCCTGACTATTGCCGAATTGAAAGATACGGCAGGTATAGCCATGCGTACTGTGCGTAGGGATGGACGCTTGGAGACAAAGCTTGTGGCTGAGGCTAACTGTAGCTTTGCCACTACATTCATGTTGTCCGACCAGAAGGCTTCGGGTTCTATCTTGTTTGTTGGGATGCTATGGCTATTGGGCAGTCTGTGGTACGTCAGGAGGAATAGGCCAAAGCTGATAGTGCAAGGTCTGTCGTATGGAGGCATAGTATACCATAACGATAAGTTCATGACGCAATCGGGCGAGCAGATACATCTTACACCTATGCAGCATTCCTTGCTCAAGATGTTCATAACCGCCGACACTCATACACTATCCAAACAGGAGATTTGCGACCGGTTATGGCCAAAGAAGCCGGATGCCAATGACACGCTCTACACCCTGATAAGACGCATAAAACCTATTATAGAGGCTCATAGCATGCTGAAGATAGAGTCGGACAGGGGCAAGAGCTATAGCTTGATACTCAAATAGATAGGATTTTGGCCAGCCAATTGTCAGGGAGATGTCAGCCAGAATAATTGGCTTTCTTGCAAGGAGAATATAAATTTGCACCAAAAACAAAAAAACATGGTGCAAATGAAACGATTGGTTACACTTTCAATTATTCTGTCTTCCACATTCTATGCTTTTGCTCAGGATGTGGAGAAGACTGTCACGCTCGACGAAGTGACAGTAAAAGCAGCCAAGGTTGTGAACAAGGCCGACGGTATGATAATCTACCCTACCGATGCTCAGAAACAATCTTCGAACAATGGCTACAGCATTCTTGAGAAACTCACACTTGCCAATCTTCGTATCGACAACATCAGCCATTCTATTACTGCCATCGACAATAGGGGAGGAGTTCAAATTAGAATAAATGGTATCGTGGTTGGCAAACCGGATATGTTGGCTCTCAATCCAAAGGATATCTCCAAGATAGACTTCATCAACAATCCCGGCGTTCGTTATGGTGACGGCATAGCCTATGTCATAAATATCGTAACACGCAGGAACGGGACCGGATATACCGTTGGCATGGACCTTACCTCGGCGCTTACCACGTTGCAGGGCGATGACATGGTTTATGGCAAATGGAACAAGGGAAAGAGCGAATTGTCGTTTTCGTATGACGTGAGCGGGTATAAAACCAAAGGCGAAAAGAGCAAGCAGTCGGCAGATTACACCTTGACAGATGGTAGTATCTATACAATAGAACGAAACGATGTGGAGTCGCTTCGTAAATCCATATCGCATGATGCAAAACTTACCTATAACTGGTCAGACTCTACAGCCACAGTCTTTCAGGCATCATTGAACGGAGCATTCAACAACACTCCCGACAATTATACTGTTAAGGACATTGTGGACGGCACTCGCCAATATAAAGCAACAAGTAGAGCGAAAGACAAGAGCTATTCGCCCGTATTGGATATCTATTTCTTCCGTCAGCTTACCCCACGTCAGTCTGTTACCGCAAATGCTGTAGCCACTTATATCTCCACACAGACAAGCAGTTATTATGACGAGGGCAAACCTTATAAATATGATGTGGATGGCAAGACGGCTTCTCTGCTTACAGAGGTAATCTACGAGAACCGACTGAAGCCTTTCACTTTCTCTACAGGCTTGAATAACAGCTATAAGTACATCAAGAACAACTATCTTGGTGACGCTTCCTCTTTGACCAAGACCAACAACAACCGCCTATATGCCTTTGCCGAAATCAAGGGCATGCTCCAACCGTTTAGCTACACATTAGGAGCTGGCGCAAGTTATATTCATTACACTCAGAATGGGCACAAATACAACTTCTGGACTTTCCACCCAAAGGCATCTCTGACATATCAGATCAATAACAGCATGCAGTTGAGCTATACTTTTGGGATGCAGGACAAAGTCTTGCGCATAGCCATGACGAGCGATGCTATGGTTCGTACAAACAGTATGGAATGGACAGCAGGTAATCCCGATTTGAAACCTTCGCACGATATGGAGCATCGCCTACATGTTTCATACAACACAAGTCGCTTGCAGACCTTCGTTGAAGGTTATTATAAACAATGTCTAAAACCGAACATGGCTCACTATGAGCGAACTGACGGCAATAAGTTTCTTTATACCCAAATAAACCAAAAGGAGATAGACGTATTGAATATTATGGCATACGCCAGCTATTGGCTCTTGCCCGAAAAACTCCAAATTGCAGCCAATGGAGGAATATATAGATGCTTCAATTTCGGCTACGACTATACGCATTGCTATACCTCATGGTTCTATGCAAGCAGCATCACGGCTTATCTCGGCAACTTCACGTTGCAAGGCTATGTTGACAACGGCAATCGGTTCTTGGAGGGTGAATCAAAAGGCTACAACGGAGCCTATTCGGTACTGAAAGCATCCTACACATGGCACGACTTACAGTTCTCATTGTCATGGGCAAATCCATTCAACAAAAACTACAAGTCGTACGAGAACGAATTGCTCAATCGCAATATCTATAAGCATACAGTAGGCTACTCAAAGGCCAACAGCAATCTGATATCCTTGAATATCTCATGGCGACTGAGCCATGGCAGCAAGCATAAGTCGGCAGAAAAGAAAATAAACCTGCGCGATACGGATAATGGCATTATAAAATGAAAAAATCTTTACCCAAGTTCGGGATAATTTTACACGAGTTGTGGCTAATGTATAAGTCGGGCTTGTATTAAAAACAAAAAGAGGTAACTATCTAAACATTAGATAATTACCTCTTTGTGGAGCTGGTGGGATTCGAACCCACGTCCAAACAGGGAAACCATATGCTTTCTACATGCTTATTCCAGCCTTCGGTTTTCGTGCTGCGACAAGACCTGGACCACCAATCGCAACCTTATCCTCTAAAACTTCATCCTTGCACCGAGGCATACACAGACTATTTCCGATTTACCTGCACCGCTTGACCCTCAGATTCGGAACAACATCCTTGGAGCGATGTCTCGTTCCGCCAACCTTGTGGCGGAATAAAGCTAATCTACTGTACTTCGATTAAGCAGCGAGAGCGTAGTTGTTTTCGCCAATTAAATTGTTGATCACTCAGATTAAGGAGCTAGCCATCGAGGCTCCGCATGCTTACATACCATTTCATCCCGCTGTCAAATCCAGTCAACCCCGAGATGTTGTACCACACTGAAATTCAGTGCTTTGCGTACTAAGAAACCCCATCGTGTGGACAATGTGTGGACATAAATCCTTGATTATCATCCTCATTTCAAGCGATTTCCTATTGCAAAATTAGTACAAATGGTTGAAACCACAAAATAAAACAGCAATATTTTGCATGTGTGTGGACAAAGTGTGGACAACTTTTTTATCGCGGTTCTTTATGGAAAGTGTATCTATCTTGGCTTCGTCCCTCTAAATACATGGTTTTAAGAGGAACGAAGTCATAAGTAAGCGCCTCTTTATAGGAATAATGTCAAGTGCAAAACTCAATGTGCACCTTTCTTTGAATGCACAAAGAAAGGTGTTTTTTTTATCTTCCATACCGAGCTTGCTCGATGCCTTATAACAACGATTTACAAAATCGGTAAGCCTAATTACCGGTTTTGAAAAATCGGTCGGCACACCACTCCTATTGGAGTCCTTCGGGGAGCAAGCTCGGTGAGATTTTTTATCTGTTTTGATATCTGACCACATAAATCTATTCTTTAGCGTTACGTTTCATAAAAGTAAATCTTGTCTTGAGGCATGGACGCAACGACAGGTCGTATGTTCCCATTTGGAAGAAATTCCTGCTATCCTTGTTTGGATTCAGATTCTGATAGAAATGAAGTCCGCGTCCAAGTGTAATATCCCAGTTATTGCTTGTACGGATATATCGGTCATGCGAGTTTTCATCGAACTCATACTCGAAAGTCATAGAAACATCGTCCATGTCATCAAGAGTATTCTTTAATCTTTGGAGACTGTCGCTTATAAGAGTCGATTCTTCTGGAGTTTCGCCAGGTTTTGTAACAAGGCGGAAAACCTTACAATCACCAATTTTCACAAGGAGTTCCACAAAACGAACAAGATTAGTCATCTGGAAACCATGAGTCAAATATGGTTCCTCCAACATAACGATGGAAGCCCCTTTAAGGTATTCTGCGAAAAGGTCATCATATCCATATCCAGTATCACCATATTGAACATCAACCGTTTTTTCCTTTAGACTTCCGTCTTCAACCGTATCACTTGCAGGAACAATATCCGACAGAACATGATTTGGGGTTATCTCAGGTTCAACATTAGCAGTTACAGGAGTTGTAACAACGTTATCATGGGCAGGTTCTGTGAGAACAGGTACATTAGCATCCTTACGAGGATTTTGTGTTGCTATGCTATACTTGCTTTCCGGACAATACACAACCACCTTCTGTCCATCCTTATTGATATAGGACATATTGATACGAGCGTATTCCTCATCCGGTTTACGCTTATTCAACTGCTCCTTTACACGACGGCGACCTTCAATAGCATATTCTACAATTTCATCGAACTCTTCATCTGTTGGTTGTCCTGTAGGGAACAACAACTTGATAAAGCCAGATATGGTTTTCTGAAGAGCACGGTTATCGCGTCCTTCAATGTTGTCACCCTTTTTTAGTCTTGAATTTACAACACCAACATAGTCACTGTCGTGTACAAACAGATAATGAAGAGCTTCCGACATGTAGTCCGTAATCAAACCAAAGTTATTGTTGTAAGCACTATCATCAATCTTTGGAATCTCCCAACCTGGAATGTAGTTGTAGATACGGTCAATTACTGCAAGGTCGAAAGCCTCAGGCAAAGTAACAAGCAAGTCATGATCGTAACTGTTGACAATGCGAGGAATGTTCAAATCGAAGTTGCCGACAAATGAGAAACTGGCATAACCGGTCACCTCGCGTCCACGAGAGAAACGACCATTAGCCATATAGTCCTTCATGATTTGTACAGTATCCGCATCCTTGATTTTCATTTTGGCAACTTCATCGAAAGCCACATTATCCCAGAAGCCGACAGCTCCCACCTGCTTTCTCTGATTGTTGTACAGCAAAGTAGCGGTAGAAGCCTGGCCGCCAGACAACAAAGTCGAATATGGCGAGAATTCTGAATAGAAGTAAGATTTACCCGTACTTCGTCCACCCAGCTCTATACTATTGTAGTTACTCTGAACCAATGGCAAGAAGCGAGAAAGGATGTGGAACTTAAGTCTGCGTCCATTCTTGTCTCCGTTAAGTTTGCGAGAACGTTCCGCCAACCAATTAGGATCAATACCGATGCTTCGAATCAGAACATCAATCCATTCATCAGTCGTAAACCTCTCACGTCCACGGAAGAACTTCTGCTCATCGAAATGAGCAATCTGAATTGGACGTAAATCTTCAATAAAGAATGCATAATCATCCTCCTCGACCTCGTTGTAGGCCAAGGTTACTTCTGCCCAAATTCCACTTTCGAGAAGCTTCTCATTCTGTTGATAGAAATTTGAGTTGATAGCTATGCGCTTAGAGGCAAAGTTTTCCATCTCAGCCCAGTATCTCTTTTCGCGTTCAACGTACTTAACATGGATTTTATCGATGAATTTGTGACGTTTTTTCTGTTCAACAATTGCCTGAGCCTTGTTCGACTCATCTGGACGAACATAGCACTTCTCGATGGTTTGCAGCACAGCCTTCTTTCCCTCCTCAATTTCTTCCGGATCTTCACTTGCACAGTAACGAGACAAAAGGAATTCCAAAACAAAAGAAGGCACATTGACTGCACGCTTGATTTCATGCAGGAGGTCTTTTCTGACAACTTTGCCAGGAAAGGCTTCATTGAGTTTTATATCTAATGCATTCATTGCTTATTCACTTTCAAAATTAAGTCTTAGAACAGATAATGTTGCGTTTGTTTCTGCATCGAAAGCTGTCACCGTAATGGTGTGACCATTGTAGTCATCGTCAATACTGATAGGTTGACGAATCTTGGCTGCATCTGCAGGTATATCCACAAGCTCCGTTACGTCGTTATAGAATTTTCCTTCAGGCCGACCAATAGAACTACCATCGTCGCCAACTACTGTAATTCGGATATTTACATCATCGGCAAACAAATCTGAGAAAGCTGTATTGACGTCAATAATGGGGCGATGCATATAAACAGTGCCTTCGGTCTTATCTTTATAGGTAAGAGAAACACTATAATGTTGTCTCTGCTTTTCTTCCTGCAGCTTGACAGTTATTATAGGAACAATATTTTCCTGCAGCGACAGTCCTTCATGATAATACACTTCTCCACGACGGAATACGGTGTAATCTTTAGCATATACGAGCTTCATAGCGCTAATCTTTGCTCCGAATTGTGCCGGTGTAAAGGAAAGGGTATCTGGAGAATCATTCAGATTACCAGCAAGCATTCTTGATTCTTCGAGAACAATGTCGTTACCAGCAGGCTTCTGAATCTGATCACTAACACGGAATGCCGGTTGAAGCATGAAACCATGATCAGCCACAATGACAGCCATATCAAATTTGAGTCGTTTGCAATCTTCAATAAGACGTGCCAGGCGAATCATTTCACGTTCCATTGCTGCTAGACCATTCAACTTGTCATTTTCGCCGGCTGTATCTATTCCTACACTACGGACTATAAGCAATTGTGTACTGTCGCTTACAACAGAAGCATTCCAGTCTTCCAGACGGACATCTTGAATCTCAACACCGGTTTTATTGCGCAGATAATCCACTCTGTCCTCTGGCGTGATTATTGCATCAACTCCGATTGAAGGCTGCAGTTTTCCTGACTTTTCTACAAGAATAATATCGTCAAGATGGTTTGCCATGCAAAAACGGGTCACAGAAGGCAGGTATGAAATACGTGGGGAGAATTCCACTCGTTCGCGGTAGCTACGCTCAATCTGCTCCGAGAATTTCTTTCCCATCTCAAAGCGGAACGCATCAACCATTACAAATACGACCTTCTTGCCTTCCTCTAATGCAGGATATACTTTTTGTAAGCATCCTTGATTCTTGAGTACGGGGAAATCCTTCAGTTGTGTGATTGACCGCTGATAAATCTTCACAGCTCGTTCGGTAAACTCATGGTAGCGAGTGTTCACTATCCCGGTGAGTTCTTTTACCTGCTTTGGCATGTTGATTGCACCAAGCAAATCTGTGTGATACCTACGGAATGCGTAGTCAGCCATACAACCACTTTCGGCATACCAATCCACCAATTCCTTCAGTGTACCGTCGGATTTAATGCCCTGATGAATGCATGCCAATAGCGTTAGCGTATGCTCTGCTAACTTCCAGAACGTAGCAACCTCCAAATCTTCCTGACACCAAACATCCGAGAGATTCTTTTTGCATAATACAGTTGCATTGTCTTGTTTTCCTTCTTTCAGGTAGGAAATGAAGCGGTCATACTCTACGCTATTTTCAAAACAGAATGTCACGCGATCGCCTAAATGCTTTGACTTTGCAAATACCTCCTGAAGGTTCAACTGCTCTGCAATTTTATTAGCCATGCGGACATAAGTTTCCCTGAGGTTTATCTGGTTTCTGAGTTTATCACAAATCAGATATACCTTCTCCTTCATTTGTTCGGGTGCCATTGCTACACTTGTCAGATTATCGGGTAATTCCTCCGGCAAGTCAAACACAAACTCACTGAAGAGCAGATATGCCCACAATTTGAGTTGCACATCCTTTAGGCTTACTCCATTTGAGTCCAACCCAGGATATTGAGCAGTAGCAAAAACTTTCCATTCCTTGAGCCACTTCATATCAGCGCACTGGGTCTGAGACAGTAAGCCAACTGTCATCTCTGCGAAGCTTTTGCCTGATGTCAACTGCTCAAGCTCAGGATATGCAGCACCATCGAGCAAGGCATTGATCATGTTGAATGATGTAGAACCTTGTTCGAACAGCTGGTCCAGTTCCTTCTGCTTGGCAGGAAGGAATGTCCTGCAAATGTTTTCATAACCATCCTGTGGACCGTAAGGAAACACCTGTCCACTCTTGAAAAATGACATAAAAGGCTCTTCCACCCAATCTCGATTATTGGTTGGCATTGAACGCTTACGATATATTATCATTCTCGAATCCTTGTTCAATGAGAGCTCATTGCACCAGAAACGAGATGCTGACAATCTTGCGTTTAGCAGTCCCTTTGTGGTATCAATCACCTTAATGCCCTTCTCCTTTGCCAAAGGCAGCAGGTCGTAATAGATACCATCCTTGTCATATATTGTTAACACCGGTGACTCTGGCTTCATCTTGGCCAGCCAGTGATCGAGTATGTATCCTTGTATGTCCATTGTATATTAAATATTAAACAGGATGAGAAACACATGCTATTGGTTCATATCCATTGTTTGGATCAAAACAGTCCTTAGCCGTACCCGGAAACTTATCTATCAATTCCTTACGTACCTCAGGATGATCCTTGAACACAGTAAACCAGATTGACCAACAGCAACACTCCTTTATTGTATTGATCATATCGCGGAGTTCATATTCGCCATTCTCATACTTTTTTAAAAACATCTGAGCCTTGTCCCAGGTTTGTCTGCGTACATCACAACGAAAGTCTGTTTCCGAATCAGGATTATCCAACTTTACAAGGTCAATTAGGGCTTGTGCTCTTGCCTGCGACTCTGCAGATAAAGCCGGATTCACTTCGACAACCCCCGCTTCTTTATACACTAAGCTCAAGTACGTATTATTACGGTGAGGGAGGTGAATATCTTCATATATTACATCATTATCGCCTTTCTTGTAATTACAGGTAGGGCATGAAAGCAAAAAATTGTCCCAAACAGTCTTTAGATGAGCATATTTCTCCAATCCCTTAGGCTGTACATGCTCAGTCTGAAACGTAGCACCATTGGCAAAATAATTCTCGCAGTACGAGCAATAATTGCCAAAATTAGCCAGAAGCACTTTGCGAGCCTTACCATATTCCTTATATTCTGATTTGATTGTGTGTACAGTGGTACCCATATCAAATATATCAGCGTAAAGGTCAATGCTATCGCCAGCGTTCTTTTTATCTAACGGTCTCATAGCTTACCACGATTTAATTTTAAGAATGCTTCGTATGCTGGGTCATGTAACAATCCTGCCTCAAGCTCTAACTCGTTGAGTTTCTTCTTTACTTCTTCAGTTTCTGTCTCACCCGATTTGCCTGCTTTGACCAGTTCGAAGTATTTTTTAGCCAGTTCCTGTTTGGTTCTATATGCTTTGCTACGCAACATTCCCTGCATACCCATTTCACAGGCAAGAATTTCCTCTATGCCTCTATTATTCGGAGAGATAGGAGCATTCTGACTATCGAGTGCTATCACATTCTGGCTATCCACACTCTGCACAATAAACGGAGAGTGGGTTGTTACGATGAATTGCATCCTTGGGAAGGCATTCTGTAAATCCTGAAGCACATGCTGCTGCCAGTGAGGATGAAGGAAGAGATCAATCTCGTCAATCATAACGATACCTGGAGTGCTTCTGACTGCTTCCACTCCGATGAATCCATTGAGTTGAATACAACGATAGGCAATCTCTGCACAGATATTGATCATAGCCTTAAAACCGTCGCTCATCATGTCATAGGTCAACCAATAAGGTGCCGGATCTTTTGTCATTTGAACTCTGGCTGCGAGTTCATTATTCTTCGTATCAACTCTAAACCCTTTGATTGCAGGTATAGCATGTGCAATTGCTTCAAAAAAGGCTTGGTCTGTTCCTTCGAACTCTGCTCCTTTTTTGAGGCTAAAATTGTATTTATAAATCCAATTAAACGCACTCTTAAAATCTACCTGCTGGCCATCAAGCGAGCATTTATATGCTTTTTCAAGTTTTGATTCACGTGCACGAGTTTTCTGCGCCTTACGATAATTCTTCTCAAGACGATTGCTTCCAAAAGCTAAGAAAAGAGGAAATACTGAATTCTTGTGAGTCGTGTCTGCAGAAATTCTTTCCTGCTCCATAGCCGCTACTTCTAACATCAACTCATTAGCGCTTCTCTTGGATATACTGTTACTCGAACGTGTCCATGAAATTGAATGGACTTGATCGTCATGACTATGATCATCAAGATTATACACAGTAGCAAAGAAATCAGCGTTTACAGAAATCTCAGGTTTACCCGTATCTTGTATAAAATCCTTATTTGCCTCACTATATCTCTTCACATAGTCAGTTGCTAAGAAATTTCTACTGAATGCCTTACCTCCAGGAATAATCTTCAATGCCTGTAGATATGCTCCGAGAGCAATCTGCACGGCATGAAGCAGAGATGTCTTACCAGTAGTGTTATCACCCAGGATGACATTCATTTTAGAGTCAAACTCAAAGTGCCTCTCCTCTATGAAGCCTCTGAAGTTTTTTATGGTTATATCATTTATTCTCATGATGACAATATATTTTCAAGTTAATCAAAATTCATTTCTGTCTGTATGGCATCGGCCTTTTTCTTCCTAGTCTTCTTCTCCTTTGGCTTGTTCTCACAGATATGCTCCAAGCCGTGGGTGAGTGCCATGCACCAGTCCTTCTTTGCCTTTTGAGCGACTCGGGCTGGATACATGCTCATGGCAAGGTGGCTCCAGTCGTAGTCGCCTTTCGCTAACAGCTCCATGTTCTTCTCACATTCTGCTCGCCACAAGCGGCTGGCTGCAAGATGCTGCAAGGGGGCTGCCGTCACGGGCACGCCGTCGTCGTGGTTAGGCACATAGCCTGCTTCAATGATGCGGTTCAGCTTTTCCATCATGCCTTCCACCTGTTCTTGCTCTGCGCGCACCTGCGTCTCTTGCGTCTTGTCGTGGGCGGCAAGAGCTGCGTTCAGACGTGTGCGCAACTGCTCTCCCTTCTCACGCAGCTGGATGATGAGCTGTGGCAAAGTGTTCTTGCTGAGCTTGGGATAATATACCCAGTAATCCATCGTGCCGTCTTCCGATGCAAGGAGCCAGTAGATAGGTGCCTTGCGGCGGCTCTTGGTGTATCGCTTGAAGTGGTAGTCGAAGAAGCCAGTTGGCGATGAGAGGTAGGCTTGCAGACTCTTGCAGCCTATCAGCTGGCAAAGTTCATACTCCATATCGTCGGCACGGTCGCCCCACAGCCAGATCATCACCTCACGCACATGGCGTGCCAGGCAGAGCGGACTCTCCTCCTCATTTGTCATGATGCCGTCGGATGGCACGGCGAGCTGAGCTGGGCATAGCTCTTCGCCTTGGCTTACCACAGGCATGAATGGCAGGGCATCGAACACGTCGCCAAACGCAGGGATTGCCTTTTCTCCCTTGGCGAATGCCGTGTTCCATCTGCCGAAAGCCATGCCCACCAATTCCATCACCATCTCCTGTGCCATCGTCTTCTTGTCTATAACATTCAGATTGCTGGCTCCGTCTATCGACAACAGCTCCTCGTATGGGCGGCGAGCCTTATATTCGTTCAAGGTCTGGCGGAATTCGCTGCCTCGGTCGATGTCAGCCAAGTCCATCCACAGGTCATCGTTCTCCTTGACGAGTTCCACGTATCGGGCGTAATCATCTGTCAACTGTTCTTGCATTTTATCAAGACCTGCCTCGATGCCGCCCTTCAACTCCATCTGTGCTATCAAACCATGATATTCCAAATTGGTCTCGTCCAAGCTGAACCACTTGCGCTTGATGTCAATGATGGCGTTGACGGTACGCTCGATGTCGGACTGGCGAATGGCGTAGTCGGGCATAGGGAGAAGACTCACATAACCATTTACTTTATGTTGAGCACAATATTGATTTATCGTGTATTGAGCCATAATTGAATTTATGAAAGAATCAACTACATAAGCATCAGATACAGCTATACGAGATATTGCATGTCCTTCATGTGTGAAGAACATACGCTTTTTTAGAATATGAGCATCTAATATATCACCACGTTTACCATAGCCACAACCTAAAAACAATTGATAATTAGGATTTCTCAAAACTGAGGTTGAGTTCTTTACAATTTCTCCATTTTTCTCCCATTTAACAAGCTCTTTATACGGATAGTAAAGTAAAGTATAAGAACCACCATGATATAGGTGACAATAATCTTTCTGTTGCTCTACTTCAAAAAACAGTCTAAAAAAGCGATCTGGTGAAACAAATGAATTACCTTGGCGGGCAGGTAATCCACGTTCTTCCAAACTCTCATTTTTAAAAATATTCAATATGTTTTCATCAAGATAATAGCCAATTATAGTATTCGGCAGATTATCAAACTCCACCGACTTAGCCACATAAATCCACTTCGCATCCTCACCTCTATTATATGTCCTTATCAATACAGAAAGATTCTCATCCTTTTCATCAGGTTCCACATCCTGCACATCCAAGAACACACCCTCCACATCCGAGCAGAGTTTGTTCAGCACCAACGTAGAAGTCTCCACGCTTGCATCCAATACACCCCAACCCGTATCGGCACAAGCTGTGATAAAACCGCAGAGGTTACGGCGACGGAACGCCTCGTAGCTCGACTTGATCATGACAGTACGGTCGAAGATTGCCCCCAACTTGCCCTCATCATCCAGCATCTCCTGCATACGGTCGAAGAAGGCGCAAACCAAGTTTTTGCTCCAAGCAGGATAGTTGTCGTTAAGATATTGCGAGGTATGCTCGCTTCCCTCACCGAATGGTGGGTTCATGACGATGCAATCGAATCGCTTTTGACACAATTCGATAAAGGCGAAGCCACGGGTGGCATCCTCCGAGAAGAGCGCATTCTCGTAGCCTTCCTCCTCGCTCAGTCGTGCAGAAAGCTCCTGCAAGGCAGTCTGCAAACGCTCCGTAATTTCCTCGAAGAACTCATCCTTATGGTGGCGCAACTCTGTACGAACCTCATTGGCAGCCATAACCTCAGCACGGCGCTCCTCAGAATCAAAGATATTTGCATTACGGTTTTGGTTCACCTTGCTCCAGTTCTTGCGCAGATATTCTATGTCGTCGCTGATTTCCTTCTCCATCTTAAAGAGCAGACCAGCCTCGCCCACAAACTTCATCTTGTCCCAGATGGTGGTGAGCAGACGCTGCATAGGCTTGTCAAGCTCGTCCATCAAGCCCTTGAGCAGACGCTTGTTGCCCGGCATAGCCTCTGCCAAAACCAGGTTGCTCTTGCGGATGAGAGGACGCTCACCGGCAGGAATGCCCATCTCGCCATAGCTACGTTGGGCACGAAGCCAGAGGCTAAGCGCAGCAAGCTGAAGGGCACGAGGGTCAATCTCGCAACCGAATATGTTATTCTCAAGAATCAGTCTTGGCACTTCGCGATGGAACGATTCCCGGGTGTGTATCTCGCGATATGGAATCAGCAGCTCAGGATGATTGTCCCAAGCATCCATATAGATATACTCATACACCTCGTAGAGATAGAGGCCAAAGTGCATGGAGCCACATGTAGGATCGAGAGAGAGAATCTCGGTCGGCTCCTTGATGGCACGTTCCTCGATGGTCTCGTCTGGACGACGCACCATGTAGTGACATTTCTCCTCACCTATTCGGCTCTGTCCTTTGGTCATCTCGTACCAAATTCGGCCAAGAGAGTTGTCGGTCAGGAATCGGACGATGTACTCCGGCGTAAAGAACTGGTTGCGCACAGCCATCTCACGGCTGTTGCGTGGCTTGTTGCTTTCCTCGCGCATCTTGCGACGCTCCTCCAGAGAGTTGTAGTCCTGGAACATCCAGCCTAAAGTCTCATCCTCCATCCAGAAGTTGACAGTAATGCCATTCTGCTCGTCATACCACTCGCTGAGCTGGGTGTCGTTGATGAGGTCGAGCAGTTTTAGCAATGTGTTCTCGTCGGGGAATACCAACCCATAAGGCGAGAAACGATCAAAGACGGCAGGAAGTTCAATGCTAAGTTCGTCAAAGATGCTATGCAGATACCACTTGTAGCGATTGTATTTTGGCATAGCCGTTTGCTGGGCAATAGCATCATAGCTCTGAAAACCTACAGAATCATAGCCGGCTCTAACGCTCTCAAGAATCAGGTCACGTTCCTCACACATGCGAAGGGCGCAGAAGCGGTTAAGTTGGGTAAATGCCTGTTCTGCTATAAGCTGGCCCACAGCAAGGCGCTCCTTGTTCGCCTCTGTTTCCGGGAGGGCTGCAAGGAGGTGTTTCATACGTTCGCGAAGCATACGCGCCGTATGGACAATGTCGGTATCTTGATTAGCAAGTTGTTCCACTGGAATGGTGTGGCCATCAGCCCATATGCCATAGTACTGTTGAAGCAGCTCTGTTACGTTCTGCATCAACAGGTTCTTGGCTGAACTGACGAACCGTTCCAGCACTTTCTTTGCATTTTGAGAAATCATAACTGTCTCGTGAATTTGATTATTCGTTTATATTTAGAACCACAGGGTTGTTGTCATCAACCGTTGCCAGGAGTTTGGTCAACTCATCAATGATAGCCTGAAGGTCAGCCTTTGTTGTAATTCTTTTTTTGAACTTAACTTGACTTGCCTTAATGCCAGATTCTTGTACAGCGCTACCGCCTTCACCATGTCCAGGCTCTTCTCCACCAGGAGTGAAATGTGGTTCAGGATCGGCAGGAGGAGTCACAACCACGGCTGGTGCATTTGACTTAGCCTGATTGCGCACACGATTCTTAATGGCATCCACATTGTTCATCTTGTAGCTGACAAAGGTATTAACCATCTCGCGCAATCCTTCAATAGTGTTGCTTCTGCAATCTATATTTAGGTTGTCCAACTGAGTGTCGATCTGAATCTTCTGAGAATCCGTAAGCTGGGGATATTCCGCCATTGCCTTAACCTCGTCACGGCAGTCGCCAAGAATACTATTGCCCTGTGTCTGGAATTCAACACAAGCCTGAGTGAGGTAACTGTCTATCTGGTTACGCAAGTCAGTAATCTCGGAAACAATTGAAGGAAGGTTTGCATTACCAATGTAGTCATTATAAACCTGTCCGACCTCCGTTACATGCTTTTTGAAGTCACTTAGCTGGGTAAGTTCTGGCAATGTAGAGGCTTGTTTGGAAAGGAGGTTGATATGCTTGAGCTGATCGATAAGCCCGGCCTGCTTGTTGCACTTCATAAAGTCCATTGCATACTTGAATGACTTAACGCAATCTTCATCCTTACCCAACAGATAAGCAGCTTCGCCGCCCTCACTATCCAGGATACGCTGACCATAATTAACGGCCAGCTGCATATTCTGTAGACCTGCTAAATGAAGATTGGCAAAGTCTGGGATAAGATTATTAAACCTTGGCTGGTAATACTTTATCTTGGCATAAGCTTCCTTAGCAATCTGATCCTTGACGGGAGCGATACGTGAGCTGTTGAAGAGACTGGTAAGATTCTGAGCCGCTTTGAGCAATTCAGGTATTGTCAACGCTCCTTCCGTATTCAACGAAATGCTAACCTTGTTGAAACTATTGTTTGTGGACATTGCATCAACCGCAGAATCACCGAATACAGTTATGTTTTTTCCAGCTACACGAATCTGAATGATACTTGCCTTTAGCATCAGAGCGACGATATAACGAATGGTATCCTTTGACCATCCATAAGGATCACGTTCAAAGTGATTGACCACGTCTTGGCCAGTAGCCTCATTACGCAGAGCAATGAAATCCTTTATCTCAGCGATAGCAGCATTTGAGGTGTCTATCGTTCCCTTGCTCGTATTGATAATACCGAAAGGATTGAGTGCTGCAGGGATGGTGGTAATGTCGCTATATGAGGCCAACTTATTCACACAGTCGCTCTTCATGTTGGAAGATGCTAAAGGATATTTTTCGAATACCTTTTCTGCAATCTGCTTTAGGGCAACAGTCTTATAAGTTTCCTCGTTCACCTGCTGAGGAGAACCCCGGAAGATAATTTCACTATTTGCCATAGCTTCACGTAGAATCTGTGTGAGCTGACGCTTCTTTTCCTCAGCGTTATCTGACTGTGCACGAAGATAAGCTTGAATCTCCTTGTTGGTCTCGTTTTGATGACGATTCTTGATATTCTGACTACGTACGATTTCCTGTAGGATAGCCTCCTTGTCTTTGCTTAGAGTACAGAGCCAGTACAATATACGAGAATTCTCCTGACGGGTACTCTCTGTCAGAAGATACTGGTGGGTTTCATTGTATGATGCTCCATCCACGAATCTGACATTAATCTTCAGGCTTGTTGCCGCATGAATATTGTATGGACGGTTGCGCTCTGTCAGTTCAACGCCTGCAGTGATTGTTTTGCTCGAATATACATTTACCGAAGGTGCAGGAGAAAGCATATCTTGCAATTGCTTCTGGAGCACATTTGCCTTTTCGCTATCACGGGGGATAATCTTATTTCTTTCCTCACGGATGCCAAGGATAGCATTAGTCATGAATTGGTACTTACCATCAATCTCCTGAAGTGTGAGCCCGTCAGACTGCATGATTTCATCAAGAATATCACGCACCTTGCTCTTATCAAAATTACTTCCTACAAAATTGTAAAGGAGGGCACACAAATTGTCGAATGAGAGATTGAAATCATCCAAAAGCTGCATGACAGCAATGGTCTTACAGATTCTCACAGCAAGGGCATTGCCATTGAACATCTGTATGGCCTTATCGGCTGCAATAACAATCTCTTTGGATGAGTTCTTCTCCATGTCGGTACGCAACACGTCATAGAAGTGCTCTGGGCCAGCCATCTGACCGATGGTAGCATCAGCAAGATGGTTGTCTACCAGGATGTCACGGATCAGTCTGATGACAGAACGCAAGCCTACACCTCCAGTCCTGCTTGCCAGTTTCTGAAGCAAAGACAAAAGAATGTCAATATGAACCGGCAGGAATGGATAAAGATTGGCAAACGTCTCTTCAGTCAGCACCTGATTGTATATGCTACGTTCCTGCAGGGTGAGATGTATGCTGTTCTTGAGTACACCCTCATTGTTAGAGAAGAGCTTCTTGAGGTATGACTGGCCCTCCTGCGATTTACCCAAGAGTCGTTTTGTGATAATTTCCTTTATATCATTGGCCTCGATATCGACCTTAACTGGGAAACGAGCAGCCAGGCGGAAGAGCTCATTTGAATTGAGCTGGGCATCATGATTGTCCTCCGTAAGTGTTTGCTGTGCAGTAGCAATTACCCATACGTCACCACGGAATTCATCCTTGAAGATCTGCATCATGCCCTGTACATTCAAGATAAGGTCAACATTTGAAGCAACATACTGTCCTACCTCATCCAGCACAAAGATGATTTTGTCCTTACCGGTCTTCTCCTTGACAAGATTGTATAGACGGGTAAATCGTTCCTTCTCGTTAAGGGCACTATTCAAATTTATATCCTTAAAGCTTGCGCTGTCAGGGAAGTAGGCTGGCAGCACACGTGGAGCCAGACTTGCAGCGATGAGATTTGCTGCAAGGTCATTAGATTCAACAGATTCCCATGTCTTATGTTTTTCTGTTTCTACCAACTTGCAGAATTCTTCATATTTGCCTTCGCTGTGCAACATGTCAATGAAGCACATCACCTTCTGGTCGGTAGATTTAGTGATACCAAGCAATTTCAGCGTTTCGTAGTAAACAATATCACTGACATTTGCTATCTTACCAGCTACGGACTGCGTACTGAGGTCAATCATCACCACCTGAGGATTGTGACGCGCGATGATAGTCTTGTACATAGCCGTAATAGCCGTATCCTGAATACGACTCATCAAACGGTCACCAAAAACGACACCATCTATCAATAGGCTTCTGTCAAAAGAAAGACCTAAGTATTTGGCGAAAGAACTCTTACCTGATCCATAAAAACCAGACACCCAAATGCCCACTTCCTTACTTGAATTGTCGAAGGCTTCCTGTAGATCCAGAATGACATCTTCATAGTTCTTATGAAGTTTTTCAGTCACCACATACTCACGGATTTCAGAGCTAAGGTCTTGTTCGGTCTTGGCTCCGAAAGTGACAACACTCTCAATGGCACGATTGAGTCTTTTAGAAGGATCAAATAAGTCCTGTATTTTATGCATAGCTCTGAATTTTAGAAGTTAATAGAACGATAATTGCCGTCTTGATTATATACGCCAAGAAAAGATCGGGCTGTGCCTTGAGTCTCTCCTGGATATAAAACAAGCGTAGGAACCTGAATCTTATTGTAGATTTTGTTCTCTATTACACCCATCATATAGAATGGATGAAGCATTTCTACATCACGAAGTACAAGCAAAGATTGTGAATCTGAACTCAATTTGTTCTGAATATCAATAATGGCTTTTTCGAAATACTCATCATTGACTATTTCTTGCTTTATACTGTTATACATTTCAGCTTCATCAACAGAAGGATCTGTCCAGATGTCGCGATAATCGTGATTGTTTATGAACTTATCAATCAAATCGCCCATTGATACACTATGAACATTGAACCCATAGTAATCGGCTTTAGGACGAAGGAATGTATCTACGATGTTACGCAAAATAATTGCATCCTCTGGCTGATATACCAGATAGACGATAGGTGCACTTCCTCGTGCGTCTGTTTTGCTCGGCTGTTTCAGATATTGAAGCGCCTTTTCTATTTTATCTTCATAACGTTCCATTGATAAATTCCTCCATTGAATTATATTTCCACGAAATAGTCATTAAATCACCTGTACATTGAGCAATATAGCCTCCCTTCAAATTGAGTTCCATTATTCGTTCTCCAACCTGATATTTATCAAGACCAAACAATTGCCAATCCTCATGATTCCAAACGGCAACGTCGGACAGGCCCTCGAAGTGAAGTTCATGCATAAGGTACAGAATGGTAAAATCTGCAACTTCATAAGGCAGAATGTCTCCTCTGCGGTTTACAAAGTCGAAATCTACGAGTACAGCCTTTATATAACTTGAATTTCGAGTCTTTACCGAGTCACTCCATTTAGCCAGACCTTTATCTACCAAGTCGTCTACAAATTGCTTAATACAACCTGCAGGAAGAGTTGTTTTATTCGTGGCTTTGTATTCATTAAGATATTGGACTATGAAATCATACATCACAGCATTTTCCCTTGCGCAATAAATCATAAGAAGCTGCTTAAACTGTGGTAGCATCAGCCCTTTTCCTCGGATTGCTCTAAGCCAAAGAGCAACGTTCTTGTTTGACTTCATGAACCGAGGCCAGAACACAAGCTTCACGATATCCATGCTACGTCTGTCCGTACATCTTGCAAGATAATTGTTATCATGCACATATGCAGCCAAAGACTCCTTTGTCGTATCTGCATTACATATTGACAGAAGCGACAAAGTCTCGTCTACAAGACCACAACCTTTTCCAAGTTGAATGCTGTAATTGGTATTTCTCATCATGCAAAGTATGGATAACTATTTACTTTATTTTGGAAAGCGTACCTATAGTGAGATGCACAAAGTCTCAGAATTATGTCAATCTCATTGGCATTGAAATCACCTATATTTACAGATGTAAAACAATGATCAGTAACTATTGTGTCCATTGATTCCAAATAGGCACAACAATCATCGACAACATTCGAGAAATCAAACTCGCCCTTTTTCAAATATTCTATAATTTCCTTTTCTACCTGAACAGGCATCTTAAACAAAGAATATACACCACCGGTGAACATATTATGTTCTTTTCGCATCAATTCAAGCACTAGATTATAATATGCAATATCTCCTGACTTTGGGAAAATATATGCCATCATATCAGATGCACCGGACTGATCTATATCTGCCCAACAGCCAGCGTTTGCACCTGCCTTGTAAACAGAGTATCGCATTTTGAGAATTTCCTCAATATTTTGTCGTGTCATAAAAGTGTTCTAATTTTAACGCACTAAATATGTTCCTGCAAAAGACACATCGTCTGTTTCAACTCATGCGTATCTTCTTGCGCTTTCTGTTATTTTCCCTCAATGCCAGATAAAGCTTCGAATCTTACGAGGTCATTTAAGTCTACTTCGAGTACTTTCGCAATCAACATCATGGTTTCGAGTGTAGGTTGAGCAGCATTAGTGCACCACTTGCTTACTGTAGCAGGGTCTTTCCCCACCTGCTCGGATAACCACTTGTTGGTTTTGCCTTTCTCTGCAAGCATCACTTTAATGCGATTGATTTTTCTTTCCATGTTTATACATATTAATCGATTTGCAAATATACAAAGAATCCACTATAATCATGGCATAATTCATTAAAATCCTTAATAATGCGTTGTTTTTATTGCGTTTTTTGCAAGTTATTTACATATGTTCCGGAATAAGAAAACAGCCATTGCCGTATCAGAGCCACAGTAAAATAGCGCAAAACTGTTACTTTCTTAAACTGGAGCCTTTGAAATAAACGACATTCGTAATGGCCCTAAGACGATCAACCACACGCTCACCGTATTTTACTCTTAGTTCATCCACAGTTAGGTTTGTGGTAATAATCAGTAGTGTGCCCTTTTTCTCAGCCAAATCAACAAGTTCGGCAAATGGCACACGATGCTCACCATATTTAACGTATTCTCCTTCTGTGCCAATATCATCTATACACACGATACGGTTCTTCAATATCTTATCAATAAGATTATTCAAATCAGTTGCATCGTATATGTTCGTAATGAGATTGCAGCTATCGATAATAATTGGAGGAATAATCTTGGTGCAGATGATAGTCTTGCCACGACCTAGATGTCCGATACATAAAAGACCACGACCGTGATTGTTAGTCAGCCAGCTTACTATCTCCTCATATTCGGGCAACCATTGATGAGCGCCAATGAAGAATCTGAGTCCATTTTGCAAGTTGACTTTTGCATCGGATATTCGGATATACACTCTTTCTGGTCTCAGCTGAAAACCGAAATCTTTCAAGCGTTCAGCTGCATGTCTAAAATCTATTGTTGCCATAATTTACCACTTTTCTTGATTGTCATACTTGGAGAGTGAGTTGTCTTTCAATGTGACGCCAGTCTCCATTCTTTTACTTACATGACCTTTGAATTGATTAGAATTCGGAATTGGATACAAACCTCGCCATCCTCTACTGATACAGTAATTCACAATAGCGTCAGCCTTTGAAGGATCACCTCCACTCAAAGCCTGCAATTTCTTATAGCAAGCCTCAATAGTAGAAAGTGATTGTTCCCGATGGTATAGTTCGCACAAATATCCAGACCATTTATTCAAAGCTGGTATAAATTGTTCGTCGAAGACCAACATACCTTCTTTCTCTTCTTTGTTCTTCTCTTTCTTTATATTAATATTATTACTTGTAGTATTAGTAGATAAAGAAGAAATACAGTTGGTATTGTTTTGGTATTGACTTGGTGTTGATTTAGCTGCATTACGATTATTCTTAGGAGCACCGCCACGATGATGAGTCTCTGGTTTGGAGCATCCGTTACGATATAGCTTCCAACTCTTATCCAACTCTACCTTGGCATGCAGAAACAGTTCGAATGCTCTACCGTGCAATTCATTCTCAATACCATCAAGACCATACGCTATAAAAGCCTCAATGAGCGATAGCTTGTCCTCCACGGGGCACGACTCAATCAGATGATTGAGCGTGCGTGTGAATGGGAATTTCTTACGTACAGACTCCATAACCTACTTGCGATTAAATGATGAAGTAAGGTATGCTCTCTCTGCTTCTTCCTGAAGCTGTAACATGCTCTTAACGGGTTTCTGACGAAGCCAACTGTCCAGTTCTTTTCTCTCGAAGAATATCAACTTTCCATGAGGCTTATAATACGGAATCTCATGTGCAGAGGTCATCTTATATAATGTACTCTTAGAAATCCCCGTATACTCGCTGCCCTCCTCAAAGGTCAAGATTTCTTTTAGAGCCAACTGCTTTGACTCTAACTGGCGGATACGTTTTTCCTGTTCGTCACTCTTTTTCTTGAAGAGTGCCAACTGTTCATGCTGCTCCTGGCACTTTGCCTGAATTTCAGCATAGCTTTCAGATAAGTCTATGTATGACATTTTTATCTTTGCATTAATATGTTTATAAATAGGAGCTGGCCAGCATCCGTTACTGATATCGGTGCAAAGATAGACTAAAAGAAAAGGGAGAATAAAAAAGTAAAATAATAGTGGACTAATAATAGATTAAGTCCATTAATAGTCCACTATTACACGATAAAAGCCTGATTTCCTATTTGTTATGTGTGGCTAAGGTGATAATCAGATTATCGATAGATTTACTACCTACTGGTAAGGTAGTCATAGCTTTGTTCTTAGCTACTTTCAAATCATTGTGATTCACAGGAGCTGATGTGCTTTGCTTCAATAGCTTGTCAGAAAAACAAGCCGTCCAGTCGTGTGACACAAAAGACTTTGCTGCCAGCATATTCATCAAATACGCAAAAGCGGTGTTGGCATTCAAAGTCAGCATAGCCTCATTATCAACTGATGCGCAATAGAAAAGATCTAGTATCTGTTTCTCATTCACGTCCCTATTATTGTACTTCAACAGACCAGTGACCTTACGTCCATTTCCAACTTGCGCAACTGTATTGTTCACCGTAGACGTAATCTCTGTGATAAAGAACGATAAATTCTTATAACAAACTCCTAAAGGATTGGATGGAGAAACAATTCCATCACAAGGATAATTGCTCATTTCGTTAGGTGAAATGTTCTCTGCAGAGCCAAGTGTTCTATCTTCAATATCTTCATTTTGTTCACCGGCTATCAACTGATGGAACACCTGCATGGTCAACTCTCTGCTTGATTCTGCTTTGAATAGTTTCGCGACAAGATTCGAATGAGACTCAAGAACAGACACGACTCTATTGTAAGAACGCCAGTTTTCGTCCTTACGGTCTTCCGCATCATATTTGTAGTCTTTTGTGTCAGGATTATGATCATCCTTAAAGCGACTGATAAACGCACGATAATCAACATCTGTCTTGACTCCCATACGCTTATACTTCAGGAATGCCTGGTTCATGTATAGATACTCACCTTGGCTGTATTGGGGATATTTCTTGGTCCAAAGATGATAAGATAAAAGTATGGTAAGGAGATATAAAATCAGAGCGGCTATCCAATAGCCACCTGATATACGAAAAACAAAAAATAATGTAAATACAAACAGCAATAATGCTGAAGAAGCCAAAAATGGCCATGATCGTTTACTAGGCCTGCGGAATATAATAAAGCTCATTTGGTGAAATATTTCAAGCAAAGTTAATATATATTCCCAACATAAACGAACATGGCCATATTTTTTAAGTCCATTTAAACAACTCGTCCATCTTATTTGCAGCACCTACCTGAGCTTCATCCATGATTTTAGCGTAGATTTCTGTTGTCTGAATCTTCAAATGTCCCAACTGCTTTGCTACAACAGCAATAGGAATGCCGCTACTAAGCAACACGGTTGCATTGGAATGGCGTGCACAATGATAGGTTATCTTTTTCTTTATACCAGCATCCTTTATCCAGAGAGCCAATCGCTCATTGGCATAATCATTCTTGGGAAGGCAGAACAGAGGAGTGTTATTGTCAACCGCATGAGGGAGCAGATTCAAAGCAACTTGAGGTACATACACCTTAAGATGCTGCTTGGTCTTCACCATTATAATGTCAATATACTTACCATTTGCATCTGAATGAATGTCATTCCTTGTTATCGCCTTCAAGTCACTCCATCGAAGTCCGGTATAGCAGCTGAACAAGAAGGAAGGCTTGATGTCATACTTACCATGAGTGAATGGAGTATTAATCAGCATATTGATCTCTTTATGAGACAGAAACTCTCTTGTGCCTTTCTTTGCAGGAACCTTCTCTTTCGAATTCAATTCGTTCATTGGGTTGTGAGCAATCAACGATTCTCTTACCGCCGTATTCAGCGCGTTGTTGAGAGTTGCAATAAGTCGGTTCTGAGAATTCTGTCCTATAAGTACCTCTTTACGTTTATTCGGGTCTTTGGATCTCTGAAAATTCAGATTCAACGCCTTGTGTTTGAGATAATCAATAAAGAGAAGACACCATTTCTTGTCAATATCTCCAAGCTGACTATGTGGACGGAATAGTTCTGCATGCTGAGCAAGTGAGTTCATGGATGAATAGGTACTATGCCTATTACCTGTTTCCTTCAACGACCGTTCTGCCAATTCCTTTGCATAATCAGACAACAAGACCTTTGTCTTTGGCAATGGTTTGAAGTCTGCTTCCTCACGCTCCAGGTCTGCATTTAGCGTATCGCATACCACTTGCTGTAATCTAAGTTTCTCTTGATTCTCGAGTTTGACTGATTGATCCTTTTCTATGCATAGGATTACTCCAGTTGTTTCGCGCTCTCGCACACGGAATTTTCCACTGCCACTACTGTGATAACGAACCAATGATACATTGCCCGTTTTCAATGGTCTGCCGACGAGGTAAACCTTACGATGCACCTTGCTTGAAGTCAAGGAATAGCCGGCGATGATTTCATCCGCTGTCTTGTACAATTTCTTTTTGCCCATAATCAATATTTTAATGTTATGACGCAAAGTTAAGAACTTCGGATGTGTGGACAACGTGTGGACAAAAGTCGGAAAATAAAAGAAAAATACTCAGAAAATGGAAAGATGCAAAAGTCGCTGTAATCTTCCAAAACCCCGATAAATACTTGGCTTTTAATTGATTTCATTGGATTTTCTTTCTGATTGTTTACCATGAGAAAACCTCAAATCCAGTCAACCCCGAGATGTTGTATATTAACTTTGCAAAGTTAGTACAAATGACTGAAACTGCAAAATAAAATGGCAGGATTTTGCATGCTCTCTGGTTTTGTATTAAATATTATAGAGTCGGATATTATGACCGATTGGGCTGTTTTCGGTCGGAATACCGTTAAAAACGGTCGGATTTTTAATGGAGTCCGCTATAACTGGTCGCTTTCGCTATAAATTCCGTTGGATTATGACGAATTTGAACCTATTTCGACGGATTTTCGACGGAAATATATGATTTTCGTCGATTATTCTCTCCGAACTTATTGTAGTTTTTTCTCCGAACTAATCTCCTTTTTCTCCGAACTTTCATGGGACGTTACCGAACTTGTTCCCGAACTTTCTGATTGAGTTCCCGAACTATCTGAATATCCTTCGTGTACTAGAATATTAACCAAGAATGTCAAGCGGTTGTTTCTATACCAACGATGATATATCCACCACCAAGGTCGTCGAAATCATTAGCGAAAGCACATATACTATGATATATGCTCCCCGGATTCCAACCTTTCTTAAACTCAATGCGGTTGGATTCAATCTTCTGCTTGTTGAGCAGATCGTTTATGTTTATTGCGAGTGCCATAACTTACGCTTTTTGTATTTTAAACGAGTTTTTCAGATTCTTGGATTCCTTACATTTGCAGCGAGCATTCTCTTGTGGGTACTCATGGAGGAGGTTTTGTTGTAGTTCGAGTTCGGTCATATATGAATAAAGATCTTTGAAGTTGTAATAATTATAAAATCTGTCATATAAGTCTTTTGATAATATTCGAAGATAATCAGATATTATTGATTTTGTAGTTCCTGTTCTTGGCATATTTAATCGCTCTAATTGATTATCTACCAAACCAGAAATATTTCTATTAGAGTTAAATGTTTCACTAAATATGTTTTCTGCGGATAAAACTTGGAATGGGGAAAATCCATTGTCGTCTCTAATCTCTTCTTGCAAGGCATTTAGGGCTTGTACAATATCCAATAAATTGAAGTAATTATCATAGAAGGCAAGAAATCCCCTATATATTTCATCTGAATAGACAACTCTAGTTGTACAAATGAAAGCTCGATATGGTGCACGCTTTTCGGGGTCGATAGCTGAAATCATAGAGATACTATTGCACATTGCCATTACGACAAATAACAAGTGTCCCGTTTTAATATTAAGAGTTCTAATGATATCGTAGAAATCCTTCCATTTAAGAATTTCTCCATTATTGAAACCGATACCTTCGTCACAGCCGTGAGTCTCGAGTTGAAGGGTAAGAATATCTCCTACCGACAATGATTTTTCTATGTCTAGTACTGCCAAACGAAAATCGTCTGAGGAATTGACATCATAAAAGGAAGAGAATGATTCACTTTTATGATATTCTTTATATTTTAGAACATCATGATACAGGATTTCTCCTGTTTTGTAATCGTTGGGATTCGGTGACTGTATCACAACGATACCCCACCGCTTTATCTCTGTATTAGGTTTGTTCATTATCAAAGCCATCTTTAAAATTAAAATTGATAACTATTACAAGCAAAGATTCACTCCCTTCTTATTATTTGACAGTTCTCCATAAAAGCCCCTTCTGCGATAACGGTTTGCTTAGGAACCACAACTGTTTTAAAACCACAACCACAAAATGCACCTTCTTCAATCTTTTCCAAGGAATCCGGCAAGTAGATATCTGTTAATTGCTTACACCACTTAAAGGCGTCTTTCTTTATTATTTTTACACCCTCTGGAATATGTACGTGATTAAGTTCCTCACAATTCTTAAATGTATTCTCTTCAATCGTTTGTAGGGAAGATGATAGTCTTATATATTCTAAGTTTTCACTATAGTCAAATGCGGATTCGCCCAATTGTATAACAGAATCTGGCATATCGATTCTTTTTACATATGACCGGGCGAAAGCCGACTTCCCTATTTCAACAATTTTGTCGTTAAGTATTATTTGACTTATAATAGTATGCTCGAAAGCAGATTCTCCAATATAAATCACAGAAGGAGGAAGTTGAACTGGACCTCCCGAAGATATTTCATAGAAAGAAAATCTTCCAATTCCTTTAACAGAAGAAGGAAAGGTCATCAAGTTCTTGTCAATAACTCTGTTTATGTCGTTGATGACCGATACAATTCTAGTTTTTGCAGTATCGTATAAAATACCATTTACAACACAAAACTCAGAAGAATTACATGTAAGATTGACATCACATGACACAAATGGATTACCTGTTATTTTCTTTACTGATGCTGGTATAGAAAAATCCCCAAGGTCAGTTTTCCAGAAGACGAAATTTCCAAGAATTCTAACTGTATTTGGTAATATGATTTTCTTGCTTCTACACCCATTAGAGAACGAATTATCACAAAGAATCTCAACACCCTTTTTTAGAGCATATTGTTCAAGATTATCTTCAAACGAAAGAAACTTTTTCCCATTTTTAGAATAAGAGGCTTCCCCTCTATCCCATTCATCATGTTCTTCATTTTCAGCTTCGCCCCAATCAATAACTTCTTCGTCCCAATCTTCTTGAGTTACAACACTTAGACCATATTCTGTCTTAAGGTTCTCAATGTATTCTAAATTTTCTTTAGAAGGGGCTAAAATGTTATTCTTTTCAGAAGCATTAGCAATTGATTTCTTTTTGTCTTTGAGAACAAATATATTATGAAGTATTTCTTCCTCACTTATGCTCGTATCTTCTAATTCGATTATAAGATCTGATAGTTGTTGCGGCAATTTGCTCTGATAATATTTTTTTAGACCTATTGGTACAAAGATAGCCTTCAAATTTTCACATTGGACAATGGCTGTAGGTTCTATAACACTTATTTTGCCTTCAAAGATAATAGCAGTCAGATTTTTGCATGCAGAAATGGCATTTTCTGCTAATGCTACAATAGAATCAGGAAGCTTAATCAGCTCTACCTCATTATGATCGCTTATAGCACCGCGACCAATAACTCTAACCCCATTCGGAATAATCTTTGTTTTCTTCTCTAAGTCTATGTTTGCTACATATAATGTCTTGTCAACAGAAATAAGTTCACCGTCTGTTATCTTAAAATATGGGGTATCGCAACAAACTTTATTATAATAGCCAAATGGAGCCCCAAAAGGATTGCCTGTAATATACTTTACAGATAATGGAATTGTCATATTACTTGGACTAAGGAACATAAAAGCATTGTAACCTATAGCATAAACTGAATTAGGAATACTTATTGTCTTTTCAAATCTATTATTATAGTCATCATAAGCATTGTCACATATAATCTGTGTACCAGGTCTCGGATTAATATCAATTTTCTCATCCATTCCACATGCACCATTCCAAGTAGATAGTAGTTTTTTTCCATCTACACTATACATTTTTCTTGTAGCTAAGTCACGCATGACATCGTTCGTTTTAGTTTGTTCTGTCAGTGCAAAAGTAGAGCGATATTTTTTATATTCTGAAATGTATTTATTTTCTTGGGGCAAGGAATTTGTCTCTATTTGTGATAATATTTCCTCTGTTGTTTTTTCCTTTGGTGACCATACAGGACGTATGGCCATTCCATGCCATCTCTGACCATTTTCTTTCGCAAATCTATTATTCTTGTTAAAGAAAAGATATTTTGCTTCATTGCGGTCGGAACTGGCTATTCCCGTCCAATAGAATCCGGTATCAGTCGATTTCAGTTCATCTACAATCTTCTCACCTGTAACAGGTAAGAAAATTTTATTGCCATTCTCTCCTATTACATTATATCCGTTAATTCCGTCAATGATAGTCCATTCCCATTTACATTTATCTAAAAGTTCTTCTATTTCATGCATTTGTGGCAACCGCCAGCATTCTCCCCATAGAAATGTTGCGGCATCAAAGCTTTTAATACGGCATATTGATAAATCTTCATTTCCAAGAATCTTTTTCAAATCCCATGACCACTTTTCGTTCAAAAAACAATCTACATATCGGAAATGTGTCCGTTTGTTATTATCACCCCAGGCAAATTTTTCACCCTCATCCACATAGGATATTGCATACAGATTTGTGTCTGCCCACATAACAGAGAGTCCAAGATCAATTTTATTTTTATGTCTGTTTTTCTCCTTATCAAGGACGGATTGTTTCTTATCAATAATGGCTTTTTCTTTAGCTCTTATTTTTTCCTTTTCCTTTGCAGCGATTTTATATCTAAATGTGGGGTCTGCCTTTGGGTTAAACCAATAATAAACATTTAATATACCACCTATAACAAATAACAACACAATCTCTGCAATCACAAGGACGGTCATAATTATTATGCCATTTAGAGCTCTATCTGCACCACCAGCAACTGCATCGTCGTCCATGTAGTCATACTGAGTTTGTGCAACAAGAATAATTTGAGTAAAAACACTTATAATAAACAAAAAAAATCGCTTCATAATGAAAGTTATAAAATAAATACTAGATAAGTTTGATTGTAAATCTTGTGAATCATTGATACATGACATCACATGATTCAAGCAATTTATCATTCTTTATAAGGTTGCCTAAATCTGGTTGGCAAGTATCGGTACACCATTTTGATATATTTTTATGTGATTTTATATTTTTAAGAATGACAAAGCATCTGTTGGTATATACGCCGTAGCCACCAAGCATCCATCAAAAAGTTCTACCACCACTCTCTGTTGCCCAGCAATCCTTGTCACTCTACCATGTATATCCTTAAACTCACCCTCTGTAATCACTACTTCATCTCCTAACCTATATTTGATATTATCCGAAGTAACAGGGATGATGTGATGATTATGTATGGAGGTTAGACGGATGAAATTATCCATATCTGTATCGGCAATGATAAGAGGAGGATTCTTGGTTGGCGCATTTTCACAATGTGAAGTATGGTCGTAATAGTAACTCAACAAAGCTATATTTTCAAGAGGCTTGATGCTCTTGTCTTGCAAAAGTGAATCAACTTGTTCTGCTGAGGCATGAACAAAGAGAAATGACGGGAGAAGAGGCTCTGTGAAGATTCGCTTCTTTCCTTTCTTTCTTACCTCTTTATATCGTAAAGGAACATAACATTCGAGTCCTTTAGCTTCTACCAATGCTTTTGCCTTAATAATACGCCCATACGAAACGCGCAGAACAAACCATTGCTTGTTTCCTGCAGGCACATTCTCTACCGACACCCCACCTTTGTTCTTTGAGATGGAGGGCGTACAAGAGGTAAGTCTTGCACTTGGACACGATGGACCTGTGTCAGTAGGTTGCCCATTATACAATGAAGCGTCAGCCGTAGGAGGCTGGTTGGTAGTATCTTCCAATGTTGTTCAGAGGTTAGATTAAAACCAATAGACTTATTCTTGATAGAATTTTCGTCTTTTGACTACAAAGATAGGAAAACTAAACAAGAAAGGAAAAAGAAAACAAGGAAATATTTGTGAGTGGAGCTTTAGAATTTATTAGAGCTCTTTGTCGTCAATAGAACGGTGAACAGCCCTTATGTAGATAGTGTTTCTTATAAGTATACAACTACTGTGGCATCGGCAATGTAATGCGTATTCATTTGGCAAAGCACTATATTGAATGACTAATACGACTAATATTGCCAATATATATTAATTATTATACATCATGTTATTGCATAATGTAATTGTAGTATATATAATACTGTCGTAAAGATAGGAAATGTTAAATATGGGTGGCATAATGTAATTTATTTGTAGTTTCTTTGCTTTTTTAATTCTTTTGAAATAAATTTGCAAATTATAATAAAAAGAGATTTTATTCATTTTAGCACCAGCGATGGTGCGGCATATAGTAATTAATTTAACATCAAGAGTTATGAGAAAACTGTTAAGTCTATTGTTCCTATTGATGGTCGCCACAACAATGTGGGCCCAACAGCTCGTAAAGGGAACTGTTGTCGACGGTTCGGGTGAACCGTTGATAGGTGTGAGCGTTCAGGAGGTGGGTACTCAGAATGGTGTTGTTACCGATATGAACGGTACTTATGCTATCAAGGTGAAGCCTGGATCTGTACTTCAATTCACCTATGTGGGATTTTTGCCACAGAAGGTGAAGGTAGATAATCGTCAAAATGTTAAGATTGTAATGAAAGACGACAGCCACACCACTGATGAGGTTGTGGTTGTGGCTTTCGGTAAGATGAAGCGTGAGGCCTTTACGGGTTCGGCTGGTGTAATGGACAGCAAGTCGTTGGAGCAGGTTCAGGTTACCAATCCTGCTCAGGCACTTGCAGGTCGTGTGGCTGGTGTTCAGTTAAACAATTCGTCATCGCAGATTGGTTCTTCGCCGCAGATTACTATACGTGGTGTGGGATCTATTTCGTCAGACACGCAGCCTCTTATTATTCTTGACGGTATGCCTTATGACGGCAACCTTAATACAATTAACAGTGCCGATATTGAGTCGATGACTGTGCTGAAGGATGCTGCTTCGAATGCACTTTATGGCGCGCGCGGTGCCAATGGTGTCATTATGATTACCACTAAGAGTGGAAAGGTTGGCGGACAGGCCAAAATTAAGGTGGATGCCAAGTGGGGCTGGAACACCAATGGACTGAAAGACTATGACAAGTTGGACGCTAAGGGATTCTACGAGACCTACTACAAGATGCTGTACAACTATTATACAAGTGCTGACATGGAAGGCGGAGCTCTCTCAGCCAATGATGCTTGGATAAAGGCCAACAGCGATTTGATGAATTCGGGATCGGGAAAGGGCCCTGGATATATGGTATATACAGTGCCTTCGGGTGAACAGTTCATTCAGCAGAACGGACAAATGAATCCGAATGCAACTCTGGGTGCGCTCTACAAATACGGCAATCAGGAATTATGGCTACAGCCTGACGACTGGGCTAAGGAAGGATTGCGCACAGGTTTCCGTCAGGAATACAATGCTTCGGCAACGGGTGCTACCGACAAGGTGAGTTACTATACTTCAATAGGTTATCTTAATCAGGACGGTATTCAGCTCGGCTCGAACGAGGATCGTCTTACTGCACGTGCAAAAATCAACTATCAGGCTAAGAAATGGTTGCGTATAGGTGCCAATGTAAGCTATTCGCACTATAAGTATGCACAGACTTCGGAGGGTACTATAGGTACCGGTACTATATGGAGCACCATAAAGACAATGGCTCCGATATATCCTGTATATTATCGTGGTGCCGACAAGCAAATAATGATTGACCAGTGGGGTGAGCCGATGTACGACTTTGCACGTCTGTATAATCTTAGTCGTGCAGGAGGTGTTGGTGGCAACTGTATCTTCAGCAACAAATATTCGAGCCAGCGCTACAATGTCACTGACTTTACTGCGAATGGTACTGCCGACTTTATCATCACGCCAGACCTCACTCTGACCTTAAATGCCAATACTTACAACAACGACCGTCAGTATGATTATTCTGAGTCACCATTTGTCGACTATTATACAGACTCTTCCAACAACGGTTATCTCTCGAAGTCGGACTACAAGATATATTCGTACAACCTCCAGCAGTTGCTCAACTACAGCCACGACTTCGGCAAGCATACCGTAAGCGGACTGCTCGGACACGAATATTACAACTATAAGTATTCGCAGATGGGAATGTCGGGCAAGAACTATGGCATTAGTGGTGCTTCTGAAATTGACCAGCTCTTGCAGAAAAACTATCCTTCTTCTATGTCTTCTCGCTACAACAACGAGGGCTACTTCTTCCGTGGTATGTACGACTACGACGACACTTACTTTGCCAGCTTGTCGTTCCGTCGCGACGCTTCTTCACGTTTTGCCAAGGCTCATCGTTGGGGCAACTTCTGGTCGGCAGGTCTCTCATGGGTTATATCTAAAGAGAAATGGTTTGATGTAGAATGGGTGAACAATCTCCGTTTCAAGGCTTCTGTAGGTTCACAGGGTAACGACAATATCGGTGAATTCCTTTATACCGATACATATAACATCAAGGACAATCTCGGCGAGCCGGGCTATCAGTGGCGTCAGAAGGGTACAGAAGACATTACATGGGAGACCAATACCAACTGGAACATCGGTCTGGAATTCGAATTGTTCAAGAATCGTTTGAGCGGATCAGTCGATTTGTTCTATCGCAAGACATCTGATATGTTGTTTGCGCTTTCTACTGCTCCTTCTATCGGCTACACAAGCCAGTATGTCAATATGGGCGACATGCGCAACCAGGGTGTTGAGCTTGTGCTCAATGCCACTCCGATAGTGAACAAGAGTCTGCGTTGGGATGTAAACCTTAACCTTACATATGTAAAGAACAAGGTGCTCTCGTTGCCGGAAGGCGTAAAGACCAACAGCATCGACGGACATGCAGGATACATACGTCACGACAATTCGTTTGCCGAGAAATACTGGTATTTCGTTGGTGAAGGTCTGCCTCTGTACACATGGCATATGCCAAAGTATGCCGGTACCGACAAGGAGACGGGTGAGGCTATGTACTATAAGGACGTAACCGACGAGAACGGCAAGACTACACAGACCACAACAAAGAACTGGAGTGAGGCTACTGAGTATCTCTGTGGCGATGCAATGGCACCGGTCAACGGTGGTTTCGGCACATCATTGACAGCATTTGGATTTGATTTCAATGTCAATTTCAGCTTCCAGATAGGTGGCAAGGCTTACGACTACACCTATCAGACACTTATGCACTCGGGCGGTGAGACAGCTACGGCATGGCATAAGGACATACTCAAGTCGTGGACTCCCGAAAACAACGGCAGCAATATACCACGTCTGCGCTTCAGCGAGAAATACTCGCAGAACGGACGTTCCGACCGCTTCCTCACAAATGCATCCTATCTGAGTTGCCAGAGCCTGAATGTGGGTTACACCATACCGCAGTCGCTCACATCAAAGATAGGAATAGAGAGCACACGTGTATACTTCTCAGCCGAGAACCTCTTCTATGTGTCAGCACGTCAGGGCTTCGATCCACGCTACAACATAGGTGGATACACCAATCCTGAACTCTATTCTCCGATGCGCACATGCTCATTCGGTATTCAACTGTCATTCTAAAAACATATAAGGAGGAAGATAATTATGAAGTTATATAGCAAATTCATAGCGCTTGCGATGGCTGCCACAAGCCTCACAGGCTGCATTGACGAGGTTACACCAACCGAATATGTCACCAAAGACCAGATACAACAGTCGGAATCTGCCATCAAAGGAATGGTCAATTCCATATACACCACAATGGTGGGTTATGAGAACAGCGACGGTGGTATTGAACTTATATCATACGGTTCGCTGCTTGCCATGCTTGAATCGTCGACAACGCCAATGTCGTTTAACGGTATAGGCGGATACAACACACTCGGAGCCTGGGCTTACGGTTCGATTTCGGCTACCGGATCAAACCGTGGTATCTATCCGTCGTATGTCTACTACGGATACATCAAGGCGGTCAACGATATTATAAGTATGGTAGATCCTAACACCGAAGATGCCAACCTGCGTTCATATCTGGGTATTGCCTATGCCTATCGTGCCCTGTACTATTCGGAGCTTACGCAGATAATGGAGTATAAGAAGCCTACCGACTCGCGCTTTACATTCACGCAGCCTGAGCACGACCTCTCCAATCTCGGTGTGCCTATCGTAACAGAGACGACTACCGACGCTACGAACAATCCTCGAGCAACCGTCGATGAGGACTTCAAACTTGTGCTCAGCGACCTTACCAAAGCCGAAACCTACCTTACGGGCTATACACGTACTGACAAGGTTCAGCCGGACTTGAGCGTTGTTTACGGACTTTATGCCCGTGCCTATCAGTTCCTGGCATCGCACACCGATATTTCTGCCGAGTACAAGGATGCGAATGCGCTTTGGACCAAAGCCGAGGATTATGCCAAGAAGGCTATAGAGACTTCGGGATGCACACCGCTTACCGAAGACCAGTGGACCGATCCTACCACAGGATTCAACAGTCGTACATCGCAAAACTCATGGATGCTTGCCACTTCCATTTCCGAAAGCAACACATACGCAGCCCATGGAGGTGCGTGGGGATCGTTCGGCTTTGCCATGTTGTTTGGTACTGAGACCGACTTCTCACCTTATGGTTGGCGTGTAGGACGTTCGCTCGACCGCAAGATGTACGAGCGTTTGCCTGATACCGACTTCCGTAAGAAGTCGTGGCTTGGTCCTGACTTCTTCTACAAGTCGACCAATCAGGTTGAAGGCGAACCCTATAAGGTGGAGCGTGATAATAAAGGCAACTTCATCAACAATAAGTATAACAAGACTGCCGACAACAATAACCTCTCTACCGATGAGGATGACTGGAGCACCGAATACGACGGTCGTGTCAGCGACGGTGCCACCTATCGTCTTACGAGCAATGCAGCATGGATACGTTCGCGCATAAACAGCTCGCTGGGATTCAAGGCATGGCCGTGGCTGTATGTCAACATCAAGTTCCGTCCGCACAACGGCAACTATACCAACGAAGACATTGGCGGTGCTACCGATTTCCCGATGATGCGTGTAGAGGAAATGTACTTCATCAAGTCTGAGGCCGAAATGCACACTAAGGGAGTAGCAACTGCAAAGACAACGCTCGAAAATCTTATAAAGACCCGCAACCCTAACTACACATGTACAGCTACCGACAACGCCTCATTCATCGAAGAACTGATGTATCAGAAAGAGATTGAGTTCTGGGGCGAAGGTCGCAACTACTTCGATGCAAAGCGTCTGGAGCTGGGCATACATCGTGGCTATAAGGGCACGAGCGTAGAACGTTACAACAATGCACAGGACATGAACGGCGTTTATTGCGGATGGACACCAGGATGGAACACCGGTGAGATTAACACCAACAAGGCTCTTGTTGGATACAATAATCCTTACACCAACCCGACAACATTCCGTACAATCGTATTTGCCGATAATGAGGAACTGGCTCATTATTACGGATGTGACTTAAGCAATCCAGACGGCAACTGATTAAACAACAAGAAATATGAAGAAACTTTTTGCATCATTGATCCTTTTGTGCGTCATGCTCGTGGCAAAAGGAGCTGAGAGTGATGTCAATGTGGCCAAAGGGCTTGTACATCGCATCGCTCCGCAGTATGAGAATCTTATTGATTTCAGGCAAATAAGCGGTTCTGCCGATGTCTTCCGTCTTGAATCAAAGGGTGGCAAGACAGTCATCAGTGGCAACAATGCCAATTCGATGGCTGTAGGACTGAATCATTTCCTTAAATATTATTGTCATGCCGATGTTGGATGGATAAAGTCTGACACTTACACCTTGCCTGCACAGATGCCAAAAGTGTCCAAACCCGTCACCATCAAGGCTCGTGTCAAGGACCGCTTCTTCCTCAACTACTGTACTTTCGGCTACACTATGCCGTGGTGGAAGTGGGATGAGTGGGAGCATTTCATCGACTGGATGGCTCTGAACGGCATCAATCTTCCGCTTGCCATAACTGGTCAGGAGTCTATATGGTATAAGGTATGGACTGAGATGGGACTGAGTGACAAGGAAGTGCGTGCCTATTTCACCGGACCTTCGCATCTGCCATGGCACCGCATGCTCAATATTGACTATTGGGGAGGTCCGTTGCCAATGTCGTGGCTTGACGGTCAGCTTGCCTTACAGCAGAAAATCACAGCACGCGAACGTCAGTTCAACATGCGTCCGGTGCTGCCTGCTTTTGCAGGACACGTGCCTCGTGAACTGTCGCGCATATTCCCTAAAGCCAAGATAACACGTCTTGAAGCATGGTCCGGCTATCCCGATGAGTACGCGTGCTCGTTTCTTGATCCTATGGACTCGCTCTTCACCGTAGTGCAGAAGAAGTTCATTGAGACCGAGACTAAACTCTATGGCACCGACCATGTTTATGGTATTGACCTCTTCAACGAACTGATGCCGCCAAGTTGGGAACCTGAATATCTAGGACGCGTAAGCCGACAGGTATATGAGGCGCTTGAGAAGGCAGATAAGGATGCCGTATGGCTTCAGATGACTTGGTTGTTCTGGAACGAGCGCAAGTATTGGACCAACGACCGTGTGAAACCGTACATCACATCATTCCCTGCAGACCGCCAGTTGCTGCTCGATTACTACTGTGAGCGCCAGGAAGTATGGCAGCGTACCGACAAATACTTCGGCGTACCATATATTTGGTGCTATCTGGGCAACTTCGGCGGCAACACAATGCTTGTGGGCGATGTCAAGAATGTGAACAAGTTGCTTGAGAACACGTTTAAGAACGGAGGCAAAAACTTCACCGGTATTGGTTCTACTCTTGAGGGCTTCGACTGCAATCCGTTTATGTACTCGTATGTATTCGAAAAGGCTTGGGACTTCAAGACCCATCGTGACATACCTGCATGGACACGAGCCCTTGCCGACCAACGTACAGGCAAGGTCGACCAGAATGCACGTCAGGCATGGCGGTTACTCATTGACAGCATATACGTGGCACCTTCTGTTCCTGGTCAGTGTCCGCTCATCAACATACGTCCTACCTTCGGCAAGTATCGTACCTATTATGCCAATCCGCGCATAAAGTATACCAACCGTACTTTGCTTGAGGCTACTGAGCTGATGCTTAAGGCCGATTCGAAGGAAAGGGCTTACGAGTTTGACGTTGCCAACCTTACACGTCAGCTCTTGAGCAACCATTTCCTTACGGTTTTCCGCAAGTATGAGCAGGCTTACAATCGTCGTGACCGTGCCCAGATGTCCATTCTGCAGAAAGACATGATGGGCATAATCAATGATGTAGACCGTATTGTTGCCACACAGGAGTTCTTCCTCGTGGGCAAGTGGATTAAGGACGCCCGCTCATGGGGAGGCGACTCGTTGCGCGAGGCTCGCTATTACGAGCAGAACGCACGCAACCTTATCACCACATGGAGCGACAAGGACCAACTGCTCAACGACTATGCAAGCAGAACATGGGCAGGACTGACCAAGACTTTCTATGGCGAACGTTGGCGTATGTTCTTCGATCATGTCAACAAGGCACTCGATGAGGGCAAGGCATTTGACGAAGACCACTTTGCTGTATATCGTGATGCAGTGACCACTTTCGAACGCTACTGGTGGCAGCAGTGTCTGGGCAATTTCAGTGATAAGCCCATTGGCGACAGCAAGCAGATTGCCAAGGAACTTGTAGCAAAATACCATGACAGTATCATGGCAGAATAAACGAAACAAAAAAAGTGAGCGCCGAAACTCTGTTTTATGAGTTTCGGCGCTTTATGTTTGATAACTAATGTGCAAATTTAGATAAAATTTCCGAATTATAAGTCCGTTGGGAATAAAAAACAGAACTCCTCTTTCACTCTCCTTTGTTTCCTCTTTCCCTCTTTCCATCTCCCTTGTTCTTTCGTTCATCATTCGTTCATCCTTCGTAGTGAACTCGATCTACCTCCGTTAATGAAGCGGAAGCATAACGGAGGCATAACGAAGGCATAACGAAGGCATAACGAAGATAAATCGAAGAGTGAACGAGAATGGAACGAGGGTACTATAATTGAATTTATTGCTTTATAAATTATAAGTGTCACTATATAGGAAAACTAAACAAGAAAGGAAAAAGAAAACAAAGAAAAGATAAATATATGGGAGTCTTATGTAAGCCATAGTGTAAGGAAACAATAGAAATTGTCTATTAAAGTATAGCTGACATCTTTTATGTATCTATAATAAAAACATTATCTTTGTAGCCGAAATCAAAACAACCAATAAAACAACAAGGAGATAATAATATGGAAACAAGAAAAGAAATAGCAGCTGAGAGGAAGCGTTGTGGTTCGCATAATTGCACACAGGCTGTGCTCTGCACCTATCACGACTTCGCCGGAATGGAAGAAGAAACCATCAAGAATGCTGGCAATGCCTTTGCAGCAGGTATGGGTAATATGGAGGGAACTTGCGGAGCCATCGTAGGAGCTGGCATCGTACTCGGACTTGCCACTCAGGACAAGGCGAAGTCCGTCAAGGGCATGAGACAGATTATGGATAAATTCAAGCAGCGCAACGGTGCCACACAATGCAAATTGCTCAAAGGTGTGGGCACAGGAAAGGTGCTTCGCGAATGTCCTCTTTGCGTGGCAGATGCTTCTGAATTTCTGGAAGAAATCCTTGTAAAGGAAGGCGTACAGAAGTAACAACATGGCTAAGTATAAAGCGATTAACGAGCAAGACCGCTGCGGGGCATGTGGTGTTTGTGTGAAAGTAAGTCCTAAGGATGCTTGGAAATATGTGATAAGGCTATAAGGATAATGTGTGGTATAAAAAAAGGGAGCACCAAAACTCAGTGTTATGAGTCTTGGCGCTCCCTTTTATTATGTCTATGCGTTTCGCTTAGTTGCTGACTCGGTTCTGCTTAGTTGCGGAATACGAGTCCGTTCTGGTCGGCATCGATGGTGATTGGCTGCTCGCGCTTAACCTCGTCAGAGAGAATCTTCTTAGAGAGGTCGTTGAGTACGCAGCGCTGGATGGCACGCTTTACCGGACGTGCACCAAACTCCGGGTCGAAGCCTTCGTCGGCGAGGAAGTCGATGGCGGCAGGAGTAACGTTGAGAGTGAATCCCTGCGGCTCGAGCATCTTCTTCACGGCGTTCATCTGCAATGTCACTACCTGGGCGATTTCTGCCTTGGTGAGCGGCAAGAACATGATGGTCTCGTCGATACGGTTGAGGAACTCCGGACGTATCGTCTTCTTGAGCATCTCCATAACCTTTGCCTTGGTGTCGCTGATAACATGGTCGCGGTTCTGAGGCGTGATGCCTGCAAACTGTCCCTGTATATATTGGCTGCCGAGGTTTGAGGTCATTATGATGATGGTGTTCTTGAAGTTGACCGTTCGACCCTTGTTGTCTGTGAGTCGACCGTCGTCCAATACCTGCAAGAGGATGTTGAACACGTCGGGGTGAGCCTTCTCAATCTCGTCGAAGAGTACTACAGAGTAAGGCTTGCGGCGTACTGCCTCGGTGAGCTGTCCACCCTCGTCATAGCCTACGTATCCTGGAGGCGCACCGATGAGACGGCTTACGCTGAACTTCTCCTGATATTCGCTCATGTCGATACGCGTCATCATCGTCTCGTCGTTGAAGAGGTATTCAGCCAAAGCCTTTGCAAGTTCGGTCTTACCTACACCCGTTGTGCCGAGGAAGATGAACGAAGCGATAGGACGTTTCGGGTCCTGCAGTCCGGCACGTGAGCGGCGTACGGCATCGCTCACCGCACGAATGGCCTCGTCCTGACCAATTACACGCTTGTGAAGTTCCTCCTCCAGATGCAGCAACTTCTCGCGTTCGCTCTGCATCATTCGCGTTACGGGTATTCCGGTCCAACGGCTTACCACTTCGGCTATGTCGTCGGCAGTCACCTCCTCGCGAATCATTGCGTTGCCGTCTTGCGTAGACTTGAGCTGGTTCTGTATCAACTTGATGTCGTCGTCGAGCGATTTGAGTTTGCCGTAGCGTATCTCAGCCACGCGTTCGTAGTTGCCTTCGCGCTCGGCACGTTCAGCCTCAAACTTCAACTGTTCTATCTGCTGCTTGTCCTGCTGTATCTTGTTGACAAGAGCTTTCTCGCTTTCCCACTTGGCACGGAACGAACTCTCCTGGTCTTTCAGTTCGGCAATGTCCTTGTCGAGCTGTGCAATCTTGTCGGTATCGTTCTCGCGCTTGATGGCCTCGCGTTCAATCTCAAGCTGTTTCAGCTTACGTGTAATCTCGTCGAGCTCCTCCGGTACAGAGTCGCGCTCCATACGCAGTTTGGCAGCAGCCTCGTCCATAAGGTCGATGGCCTTGTCGGGGAGGAATCGGTCGCTGATGTAGCGCTCAGAGAGTTTCACGGCAGCTATACAGGCATCGTCCTGAATACGCACCTTGTGATGGTTCTCATAGCGTTCCTTCAATCCACGCAGTATTGAGATGGCTGAAAGCTCGTCAGGCTCGTCTACCATGACCGTCTGGAATCGGCGCTCCAGAGCCTTGTCCTTCTCGAAATACTTCTGGTATTCGTTCAGGGTTGTGGCACCGATGCTGCGCAATTCGCCACGTGCAAGAGCCGGTTTCAATATGTTGGCAGCGTCCATAGCACCCTCGCCACCTCCTGCACCGACAAGAGTGTGAATCTCGTCGATGAAGAGAATGATGCGACCGTCGCTGTTGGTCACTTCCTTGATTACGCTCTTAAGGCGCTCCTCAAACTCGCCCTTGTACTTGGCGCCAGCCACAAGCGCACCCATATCCAATGAGTAGAGCTGCTTGTCCTTAAGATTCTCAGGCACGTCGCCACGAACTATACGCTCAGCCAGTCCCTCGACGATAGCCGTCTTACCGGTACCCGGCTCACCTATAAGAATAGGATTGTTCTTGGTACGGCGCGACAGAATCTGAAGCACACGGCGAATCTCCTCGTCACGGCCTATAACCGGGTCGAGCTTGCCCTGGCGGGCTTCCTCAACGAGGTTCTTGGCGTATTTCTCAAGACTCTGATAGTTCTCGTCGCCCGACTGCGACTGCACCTTCTGACCCTGTCGCAGTTCCTGAATTGCCTTCACGGTTTCAGCCTCCGTCATGCCGGCATCCTTCATAATGCGGCTTGCAGTAGAATTGACCTGAAGCAGGGCGAGCAATATCGGTTCAACGCTTGTGAACTCGTCGCCGTTCTTAGTGGCGAAGTCCTGCGCACGCTGAAGCACGTTGTTGGCGTCGTTAGAGAGATATGGCTGTCCACCCTGAACGCGTGGGAGTCGCTGTATTTCACTGTCTACAACAGTGTCTATCTGATTGGCATTGACTCCGAGCTTCTGGAAGATGTATGTGGCTACGTCTTTGGCCTTCACCATCACACCCTTCAGCAGGTGTACCGGCTCAATGCTCTGCTGTCCCTGACGCTGTGCGGTGTTGACAGCCTCTTGAACAACCTCTTGGGCTTTGATTGTGAATTTGTCGAATGTCATATTTTGTTCTCCTTTCTTGATTTATTCTGATTTCTTGTATTAAAGCTTTTCGCTTTCGATAACTATAAACACAAACTATATTCCACTGCTTATTTTGCTGACAAAATGTCAGAATAATGTATTGAAAACCAATAAGTTACTGACATAATGACAGAAATGTGGGGTAAAAAGGGCTCTTTCGTTTCCATAGCTATGCAATTTCTTTCCATTTATCCCAATCCTTTATATATAATAAGGTGTAAGCCCAACTTCCCCCACCTAAAACCCCTGCTTTTCAAAAGGAGTCCTTTTGCCTTCCAAAACGAGTCCTTTTACTCACCAAAAGGAGTCCTTTTGCAATCCAAAACGAATCCTTTTACTCGCCAAAAGGAGTCCTTTTGCAAAACCATAGGATTGCACCCATAATTCAGAGTGGTTTTTGCTGTAATTTAGAGGTATTACTTTATTAAAAATAGTAAATAAATTAATTGGGTTTAAAAAAATATTTATTTAACTTGCTTAATATAGAAAAAAAGTATACTTTTGCAAAGTAAACATCAAGTGCAGGCTTAACCGACAGTCTGTCCAACTAATCGAATAAACTAAAACCCAAATATTAAGTATACACTAACTGATAGAAACTGATGAAAAGAAGTAAGTTTTACCCGTGGGTAGTCGTTGCGCTGCTCTGGGTTGTGGCCTTATTGAATTACATGGACCGTCAGATGCTCTCCACAATGCAGGAGGCTATGAAGGCCGACATCGCCGAACTGAACAAAGCTGAGGCTTTTGGAGCGTTGATGGCGGTTTTCCTTTGGATATATGGAATTGTCAGTCCGTTTGCCGGAGTGGTAGCCGACCGCGTGAGCCGGAAGAAGCTCGTAGTAGGCAGTTTGTTCGTCTGGTCAGCCGTGACATATCTTATGGGCTATGCCACCGACTTTCAGCAGCTCTATTGGTTGCGTGCTCTTATGGGCATAAGCGAGGCGCTTTACATCCCTTCGGCACTCTCGCTCATAGCCGACTGGCATGAGGGCAAGTCGCGTTCGCTCGCCATAGGCATCCACATGACCGGTCTTTACGTAGGTCAGGCAATAGGTGGATTCGGCGCAACAGTTGCCGCCATGTTCTCATGGCACTCTACATTCCACTGGTTTGGCATCATCGGCATAGCCTACTCGGTAGTGCTCGCCCTCTTGCTGCACGACAAGCACAAGGGTACTGCAGCCGTTGCAGCAGCCAATCCTAACGCCGGTCAGCCTAAGGAGACCGTATGGCGCGGACTGAGCGTGGTGTTCTCTACCTGGGCTTTTTGGGTGATACTCATCTATTTTGCCGTTCCGAGTCTGCCGGGTTGGGCCACCAAGAACTGGTTGCCGACGCTCTTTGCCGAGAATCTCGGCATCCCTATGTCGCAAGCCGGACCTATGTCTACCATTACCATTGCCGCTTCGTCGTTCATCGGTGTCATCGTGGGTGGCGTGTTGTCGGACAAGTGGGTGCTGCGCAACATACGCGGACGTGTCTATACCAGCGCCATCGGATTGGGTATGACCATCCCTGCACTCGTATTGCTGGGCTTCGGCCATAGCATCGTGGCTGTAGTAGGAGCCGGACTGCTCTTCGGTATGGGCTACGGAATGTTCGACGCCAACAACATGCCTATACTCTGCCAGATTATCTCAGCCAAGTATCGCGCCACAGCCTACGGTGTCATGAACATGGTGGGCGTGTTTGCCGGTGCAGCCGTGACACACCTGCTGGGCAAGTGGACCGACGGAGGCAACCTCGGACTTGGTTTTGCCGTGCTGGGCTGCATCGTGCTCGTGGCTCTCGTGCTGCAGCTGGGCTGTCTGAAGCCTACAACCGACAACAAGGAGTAATGCTACGTCAGACACATATTATATATAAATATAAGGTTTAATATTACATACTTTTAAATACAAACAGACTATGGAAAAGATTATCGGACTTATCGACGCTCCGTTTACACCTTTCTATGCAAACGGTGACGTCAATCTTGAACCAATCGAGGCTTATGCCAAGATGTTGCAGAAGAACGGACTCAAGGGCGTTTTCATCAACGGTTCGTCAGGTGAAGGCTATATGCTCACCACCGAGGAGCGCATGCAGCTTGCCGAGCGTTGGGTGTCGGTAGCTCCGGAGGGCTTCAAGGTGATAGTACATGTAGGCAGCTGCTGCCTGCGTGAGAGTGTTCGTCTGGCTGAGCATGCACAGAAAATCGGTGCATGGGGTATCGGTTCGATGGCTCCTCCATTCCCGAAAATCGGTCGCATAGAGGAACTTGTGGAGTACTGCGAGACTATCGCCAACGCTGCTCCCAACCTTCCCTTCTACTACTATCATATCCCTGCATTCAACGGCGCTTATCTGCCTATGCTCGACTTGCTTAAGGCTGTCGATGGCCGCATAGCCAACTTCGCCGGCATCAAGTACACATACGAGTCGCTCTATGAGTACAACCAGTGTCGTCTCTATGCCGATGGCAAGTATGATATGCTCCATGGTCAGGACGAGACAATACTCCCGAGCCTTGCACAGGGTGGCGCTCGCGGTGGCATCGGTGGCACAACCAACTACAACGGACGTGAGCTTACAGGCATCATCGAGGCTTGGAACAACGGCGACATCGAGACAGCACGCGAGAAGCAGAACTTCTCACAGGCCGTAATCAACGTCATCTGCCACTTCCGCGGCAACATCGTTGGCGGCAAGCGCATCATGAAGCTCCTCGGTTTCGACCTCGGACCAAACCGTGTACCGTTCCGCAACATGACTGATGAGGAAGAGGCTCAGATGAAGAAGGAGCTTGAGGAGATAGGTTTCTTTGAGCGTGCCAACAAGTTTTAAATTATAAAAGAAATGAACGTAAAAGAATATATTCAGTCTTGGGCAGAATCGTACAAGAAGGATCTGACCGAGAACATCATGCCGTTCTGGATGGAGCACGGTTGGGACCGGGTTAATGGCGGTGTCTATACTTGCGTAAATCGCGACGGATCGTTGATGGATACAACCAAGTCGGTATGGTTTCAGGGCCGCTTCGCATTCATTTGCGCCTTTGCATACAACAATATCGAGAAGAACCAGGAGTGGCTCGACGCAGCCAAGTCGACACTTGAGTTCATCGAGAAGCATTGCTTCGACGAGCAGGGCCACATGTATTTCTCGGTGACAGCCGAAGGACAGCCCTTGCGCAAGCGCCGTTATGTATTCTCGGAGACATTTGCAGCGATAGCAATGTCGGAGTATGCACTCGCCACAGGCGACCAGCATTGGGCACAGCGCGCACTCCAGGTGTTTGAGGATACACAGCGCTTCCTCGCTACTCCGGGCTTCCTGCCTGCCAAGTTCGAACCGAACGTGCAGATGCAGAGCCACAGCATCATCATGATTCTCATCAATGTGGGCTCTTGCATACGCAAGGTCATCGACGACCCGAAGCTCACAGCACAGATTGACGAGTCGATAGAGAAACTCAAGAAATACTTCATCCACCCCGAATTCAAGTGTCTGCTTGAGACGGTAGGAATGAACGGCGAGTTCATCGACACCAACGAAACCCGCACAATCAACCCCGGTCATTGCATCGAGACATCATGGTTTATCATGGAAGAGGCAAAACTGCGCGGTTGGGACAAGCCTATGTTCGATATGGCGCTTCAAATTCTTGACTGGTCATGGGACTGGGGTTGGGACAAACAATACGGTGGAATCATCAACTTCCGCGACTGTAAGAACCTCCCGGTGCAGGACTATTCGCAGGACATGAAGTTCTGGTGGCCGCAGTGCGAGACCATAATCGCATCGCTCTATGCCTACCTCGGCACAGGCGACGAGAAGTATCTGTATCGCCATGAGCGCATCAGCGAGTGGACATACGCCCACTTCCCCGATGCCGAATACGGCGAGTGGTATGGCTATCTGCATCGCGACGGCACAGTGGCACAGCCTGCCAAGGGCAACCTTTTCAAAGGTCCGTTCCATATTCCGCGCATGATGATCAAGAGCTATATGCTCTGCCAGGAGATATTGAAGAAACTTGATTAGTATAATTCTTATATGATAGGGTGTGGCAAAAGCTTGACGTGCAAGCCGTGCCACACCCTTTTGTTTTACAACAAACTTAGATTGTGCCCAATGAAAAGAATCTTATTCCTCATCATATCGCTCGTTTCGCTTTTCCATACATCGGCTTCGGCACAGCACGTACGCCCCGTCTTTGGCTTTCCGGCTACCGAACCCGGCTATTCGCTGGGCGTGTCGGCATGTTATGCCGCACAGATAGGCGACTGGATTGTTGTGGCTGGCGGATGCAATTTTCCCACGCCTGGCAAGAAGACATACTACGCCGGAATATATGCGGCGCCCGTTGACGGCGACGTTCTCAACTGGCGACTCGTAGGAATGCTGCCCGAACCGGCTGCCTATGGAGTGACTGTAGTGAGTGGCGACAGCCTTCTGTTCATCGGAGGCAACAATAGCACTCATGCGTTGAAGTCGGTTTATAGCATACATCTCGATGGAGTGGGCGGGCGTGCCGACGTTAAGCGCCTTGCCGACCTGCCCTGCACGGTAGACAATATGGCTGTGGCGCAGAGCAAGGACAACGTGTTTGTGGTGGGAGGCAATCACGACGGCAAACCATCGGCTGACGTTCTGGCTCTCAATCTGAATGCTGCCAATCCCTCATGGAGCAATATCGGCAGTATGCCGGGCTCAGCCCGAGTGCAACCCGTAGCCGCTGCACTCGACGGAAAGCTGTATGTTTGGGGCGGATTCTATGCCAATGGCGACCGGAGTGAAGTGCATACCGACGGTAGCTGCATGAATATCGCTACAGGAAAGTGGACAAGTGTGGCTGCACCGAAGTCGGTTGAAGGCTGTGAGATGACCCTTGCCGGTGGCATAGCATGGGCCTTTAATGGCAAGATATACGCCACTGGCGGTGTAAACAAGGACATCTTTCTTGATGCAATAAGCGGCCGTTACGAGCGTGTGAAGCAAGCCGACTATCTCAATCAGCCCATCTCTTGGTATCGCTTCAGCGGAAATCTCTACGAATACGATGTACTCAGCGAAGCATGGGTTAAAACACGATTTGCCGACAAGGGCTTGGCACGTGCCGGAGCGCAGATGGTTGTCACACAGAAGGGATGCTTCTACATAGGCGGCGAGCTGAAACCGGCATTGCGAACTCCTCAGATTGTAGTGCTGCAGGACTTGGAATAATGATAGAATGAACGTGAAGCCAGTCCAAGAGTAATGTCATGTCTTTCCAAGGGTAATCTCATTTCTTATATAAAAAGTCACACAAATACCCCTATAAATGGCAATTTGAAAGCAAAAAACTAAGTAAAAACTTTTTTATTCCAACGTTATTTGTTACTTTTGCCATTGCTATAGACTAAAAGTCAGAGCAAATCTAGATTTTTACGGTAAAACTAAATCTAATAAAATAAGATTATGAAACCAACTCTTTTTCTCCTCGCTGCAGGTATGGGCAGCCGTTATGGCGGTCTGAAGCAGCTCGATGAGCTCGGTCCTCATGGTGAAACCATCATGGACTACTCTATCTATGACGCTATCAATGCAGGCTTCGGCAAGCTCGTATTCGTTATCCGTAAGGATTTCGAGGATGACTTCCGCCGTATCGTTCTTTCAAAATACGAGGGTCACATTCCTTGCGAACTCGTGTTCCAGAGCCTTGACGCACTGCCAGAGGGATTCACATGTCCGGCTGAACGCACCAAGCCTTGGGGTACAAACCACGCTGTATTGATGGGTCAGAACGTTATCAACGAGCCGTTTGCAGTAATCAACTGCGACGATTTCTACGATCGTGACTCGTTCAACGTTATGGGCAAGTGGCTCAGCGAGCTTCCTGAGGGTTCAAAGGGCAAGTATGCTATGGTAGGTTTCCGTTGCGGCAACACATTGTCTGATAGCGGTACTGTAAGCCGTGGCGTATGTTCTAACGACGACGCTCATCACCTTACTTCTGTAGTAGAGCGTACAAAGATCCAGCGCATCGACGGTGTTGTAAAGTATCTCGACGAGGACGGCGAGACATGGGTATCTATTCCTGACAACACTCCGGTTTCAATGAACTTCTGGGGCTTCACTCCTGACTACTTCGAGCACAGCAACGAGTTCTTCAAGACATTCCTTTCTGACCCGAAGAATATGTCAAACCTCAAGAGCGAGTTCTTCATTCCTCTGATGGTTGATAAGCTCATCAACGACGGTACAGCTACTTGCGAGGTTCTCGATACTACATCTAAGTGGTTCGGCGTAACTTATCCTGAGGATCGTCCCGGCACTGTCGAGAAGTTCCAGAAGTTGCACGACGAGGGCGTTTACCCTGACAAGATGTTCTAATCATCAATCATGCAAACAATATGCGGTTTGAATGGCTGTAACATATAGCTTGAACGGCTGCATAAACAAATAAGGCGGAGCTCCAGCAATGGATGCTCCGCCGTTTTTATTTGGGCTCTTTCAGCCCGCCATTAGGCTTATACCTTATTCTTTATTTATCGGCAAACTGTATGCACACGGGTTTGCCGAGCTTTATGTCATTGTGTGTGTTAGTGAGTTTTCCGGTCAGTTTGTCGCGTCGGAACACCTCAATCACGTTGCTGTCGCGGCATGCCACAAGCAGATACTTGCCATTTGGAGTAATGGCAAAATTGCGTGGATGAGCAGCTGTGGGCTGAAATCCAACGTTGGTGAGCAATCCTGTCTTTGCATCTACAGCGTGAATGGATACTCCTTCGTCCTTGAGTCGGTGTGAAGCGTAGACAAACTTGCCGTCGGGCGAGATGTGAATGTCGGCACTTCCGAGCGTCTTTGTCAGTGAAGCCTGCACACGCTGCAACTCACGCATATTGCCATTGTTGTAGCCCAGCACCGTAATGCTGCCGTCAAGTTCGCCAATCAGATAAGCCACATCGCCCTTCTTGTTGAACACAATATGTCGCGGACCGGTGCCTTCGGGCGCAGTGTATATCTCTTTTGGGTTGCTAAGGAAAGCTTTTTCGGCATTACCAAGGAAAGCATCGCTTGCGTTATTGATGTCAAAACGCCATATACAATCGTTGCCGAGGTCGTTGGCTATCATGTAACGACGGTCGGGAGTGATGCGGCAACAGTGAATGTGTGCATCCACATCATTGCCTTTGAACATGCAAAGATACTGGCTTTCAGGTGCGATAGAGCCGTCCTCACGGATTGGAAACACCGAGATGTCGCCACCGTTGTAGTTGGAAGTCACCAGATGACGGCCGTAAATCATAATGTTGCAAGGTGCTGCGCCAGGCATATTCTTGACGTGTGAGGTTGCCGATGTGCCGCAATGCTGGCTGTTGATGAGCGTAAGCTTGCCCTTGGAAGCGTCAAAACTGAACGCACTGGCACCTCGTCGCTCGTCGTCGTATTCGTTGACGGCATACACACGAGTAGCATCGTCGTTGAAGATAAGAAACGACGGATTGCCCGATTGGGTGCAGCTGACGGCTTCAGCCTTTCCGTTGTCTTGATTGAAGCGATACACATACATTCCTTCAGAAGTGCTCTGGTCGGTGTATGTGCCTACTATCATTGTCAGGTCGTTGCCGGCAAACGATTGTATTCCGGCGAAAGCGGCAGCTACGGTAGCTGCCAATAGTCTTTTGGTTCGGTTCATTTCAATATATATTTGTTGTCTGCAAATTTAAATATATTTTCCCGGTTTATCACAGATTTATAGTTACAAAGTTGTAACTTTGCAAAATATACTACAAACGAAACAATTAATATCAAATAACACTATAACATGGAAAAAGAAAAAGAGCAAATCCAATTGCCCGACAACGCCTTCACCGAGTTGAAGCCGGGTGAGGAGTACAAGCCGATTATGTCGCCTGGGCAGACCTATCCTGAGGTAAACATGTGGTCGGTGACATGGGGTATCATCATGGCTATGCTGTTCTCAGCAGCCGCAGCCTATCTCGGACTGAAGGTAGGACAGGTGTTTGAGGCTGCCATACCTATCGCCATCATTGCCGTAGGCGTGTCTACAGCCGCCAAGCGCAACAAGGCTTTGGGCGAGAACGTCATCATACAGAGTATCGGAGCCTGCTCGGGTACTATCGTAGCCGGTGCCATCTTCACCCTGCCTGCTATATATATCCTGCAGGCAAAGTATCCCGAGATGAGCGTTTCGTTCTTCAAGGTGTTCTTCTCTTCGCTGTTGGGCGGTATACTTGGAATTCTGTTTATGATTCCGTTCCGCAAGTATTTCGTTAAGGACATGCACGGCAAGTATCCTTTCCCTGAAGCAACAGCCACCACACAGGTTCTCGTCAGTGGCGAGAAGGGCGGTTCGCAGGCAAAACCATTGCTCGTAGCCGGTCTGGTAGGTGGTTTGTACGACTTCATCGTAGCTACAGTAGGCTGGTGGAACGAGAACTTCACCACTCGCGTAATGGAATGGGGCGTGATGGCAGCCGACAAGGCAAAGCTCGTGCTCAAGGTGAACACCGGTGCTGCCGTGTTCGGTTTGGGATACATCATCGGTCTGAAGTATGCGTTCATAATATGCCTTGGCTCGTTTGCCGTATGGTGGCTCATTGTGCCGGGAATGTCTATTGTGTTCCACGACCAGGTTCTGAACATCTGGAATCCGGAGATTACGCAGACCGTAGGAGCAATGTCGGCTGAAGAGATATTCAAGTATTACGGCAAGAGCATTGGTATCGGTGGCATCGCCATGGCTGGTATCATCGGCATCATCAAGTCGTGGGGCATCATCAGAGGAGCCGTATCGCTTGCAGCCAACGAGATGAAGGGCGGTGCAAAGGCTTCTGCCGAGACCGTACGCACACAGCGCGACATCTCATTCAAGATTATCGCTATAGGCAGTATCGTCACTCTCATTGCTACATTCCTCTTCTTCTGGTTTGGAGTGATGGAAGGCAATCTGCTGTTTGCAGTTGTTGGCATTCTGCTTGTAGCCGTTATAGCGTTCCTCTTCACCACAGTTGCTGCCAATGCCATAGCCATTGTAGGCTCTAATCCAGTTTCGGGTATGACGCTCATGACGCTCATACTTGCCTCGGTAGTGCTTGTAGCCGTAGGGCTGAAGGGTACAGGCGGTATGGTGGCTGCGCTCATCATGGGTGGCGTTGTATGTACAGCGCTGTCGATGGCAGGCGGTTTCATCACCGATTTGAAGATTGGTTACTGGCTCGGAACGACACCTGCCAAGCAGGAATCATGGAAATTCCTCGGCACACTCGTTTCGGCTGCTACCGTAGGTGGCGTTATGATTCTGCTCAACCAGACTTACGGATTTGCAAGCGGACAGCTTGCAGCTCCTCAAGCCAATGCTATGGCTGCCGTAATCGACCCGTTGATGAACGGTGTAGGTGCTCCGTGGGCGCTGTATGCAGTAGGTGCTGTCATTGCCATTGTGCTCACCTTCTTCAAGATTCCTGCCATTGCGTTTGCACTCGGTATGTTCATCCCGCTCGAACTGAACACTCCGCTCCTCGTGGGCGGTATCGTAAGCTGGTATGTTTCTACCCGTTCGAAGAACGCTGAGGTAAACCGTGAGCGCAACGAGAAGGGTACTCTGCTTGCCAGTGGTTTCATTGCCGGCGGTGCGCTGATGGGTGTTGTATCGGCATTGCTGCGTTTCTGCGACGTTCACCTTGTGAGTGACGCATGGATGGAGGGCTGGCTTGCCAACCCACTCTCGCAGATTGCTTCGCTTGCAGCCTACTGCTGCTTGATAGGCTACTTCGTTGTGGCTACTAAAGTGAAAAAGTAAATACTATAATATATGAATCTGAAAGGATTGTATAAAGCTGACGAGCATCGCTATGACAATGGCGATGCTCTCTTTGTACGCTGCGGTTGCAGCGGCGTTATGCTTCCAAAGGTTAGTTTAGGGTTCTGGCACAACTTCGGAAGCGTTGATTCTTATGAGCGTAGCCGCACCATTACCCACTGCGCTTTCGACCATGGCATCACCCATTTCGACCTTGCCAACAACTATGGTCCCGTAAACGGTAGTGCCGAGGAGACTATGGGACGACTCATGGACGATGATTTCCGTCCTTATCGCGACGAACTCTTCATTGCTACGAAGGCGGGATATGAGATGTGGCAGGGTCCTTACGGCAACTGGGGTTCGCGAAAGTCGCTCATGGCGAGTCTCTACCAGAGTCTGAAGCGAATGCACCTCGACTATGTCGACCTCTTCTACAGCCATCGCTACGACCCCAACACTCCGCTCGAAGAGACCCTCCAGGCTTTGGTAGACATTGTGCGTCAGGGCAAGGCGCTGTATGTAGGCATCAGCCGTTGGCCGCTTGAGGCGCTGAAGATAGCCGACAAGTATCTGCGTGAGCATGATGTTCCGCTCCTGATATATCAAGGTAGACTCAATATGCTTGACCATTCGCCGCAGGATGAGGGCATTCTCGACTACTGTGCGGAGCACGGTGTGGGTTTCATTTCGTTCTCGCCACTCGCCCAAGGACTTCTCACCGACCGCTATCTCAACGGTATTCCGGAGGACAGCCGCATGGCTCGCGAGCATTTCCTTAAGCATAGCATGCTCACACCGGAGTTGCTTGCACATTTGAAGGACCTCAATGCGCAGGCAGAAGCGCAAGGCAAGACTCTCGCCGAGATGGCTCTTGGATGGATTTTGCAGCAGAAGGGCGTGACGAGTGTGCTCGTTGGAGCAAGCTCGCCAGAACAGTTGCTGAAGAATCTGAAATGTATCTCGGAATAGTCTGAAATGTATCGCAGAATAGTCTGAAATGCGTTGCAGAATAAGAAAAACAAGTATAAAAACGCCGCTTTTCAACAGTGGCATTCCAGAAGGAGTCCTTTTGCATTTCAAAAGGGCTCCTTTTGCGTTCCAAAAGGACTCGTTTTGCACTCCAAAAGGACTCCTTTTGCATTGTAAAAGGACTCCTTTTGAAAAACGTTTTGAGTCCTTTTGTAAAACGAAGGTATTTTTACTGGAAAACGAAGGGATTTTTTCAGTGCATTCGACATTTAGAGTAATTCAGTTCGGAATATATTAGAGGATGTGTTAAAAGTCAATTGTACGGGCTGAAAGCCCAATAAGCACATAGCCCAAGGCAGCACCTTGGGTGTACGGATTGAAAATAGCAAAACGCCCTGTAAGGGCAAAAGCATTGATAATTAACGCTTTTGCCCTTACAGGGCGCATTGTTTTTGGTGGCTTTTTACCTCAGGGCGTTGCCCTGGGCTATGTGCTTCTGCCCCTTCGGGGCGTGCTGCTTTGACTTTTATTTTACGCTGATTTCATCAACGAAGAGGAATGCCGGTTTACCCTTACCGGAATGCCAGTCGGGTATGTTGTGTTCCGAAGTGGCATAAACCTTGATATAGCGAGCCTTGGTTTGTGAGAATTTCAGCTCGTATGTATTGATGTTGTCGGCTGAATTCTTTTCCATTGCAGGCAGAGAGTGCTTGGCTACAGAGGTGAAGTTTACGCCGTCGGTAGAAAGGCTCACCTCGATGTTGCGGGCATCGAATATCCAAGAGCCCTTGTCAACGCATGTGTTGAGGCTCACGCTCGACACTTCGGTAGGCTTCTTAAGATCGATAACGGCTTCAAGGTCGTTGCCGCTGAATCCCAACCAACGGCCTGTGCCGAAGCCCTTGTCGCCTACAAGTCCGTCGGTAAGGGCTGCACCGCCGTTGAAGGTATAGCTCTTGTGCGTAGGCTGGAGCAACTTGACGGGGCAGGCTGTAGCCTTGCTGAACGTCACGTCCTGCGCAGTAACGCTGCTGCTCTTGCCGTTGCGGAAAGCCGCTGCACGTATCTTAGCCGACTTCTGCAGATGTATTGCACCGGTGTAGAGTGTGCTGCTGGCAGTAGGCAGGCTTCCGTCGAGAGTGTAACGAATCTCGGCATCGCCCGCAGTAGTCATATGTACGACAAGCTCTTGCCACTTGGTGTCGCTGTCGATGTGTATATTCACGTTGTAGAGGTGCTTGGCATAGTTGTAGCCGAGTCGGTCGTACAGATGGGTCAGTCCGATGAGTCGGTTGGTGAAGTCGGTGTAGTCCTTCAGCTGTGGCTGAGTCCACTGCACCTCGCTCAATGCTGCCACGCGTGGCAGAGCCATATATTGCATGTGCTTGAATGTAGGCATATACTCAGTCCATATATTTGCCTGAACGCCTATGATGTGACGAGCCTCGTCGGCAGTCAGTTCCTGAGGCATAGGTTCGTAAGAATATACGCGCTGCAGGGGCAGATAGCCACCGATGGCCAGCGGCTCGTTGGCCTTGTCGAGCGACTGGTAGTAGTCGAAGTAGAGGTAGCTGTTGGGAGTCATCACCACATCGTGGTTCTGCTTGGCTGCTGCAATGCCTCCGGCTTCGCCTCGCCATGACATTACTGTTGCGCCCTCGGCAAGTCCGCCCTCAAGAATCTCGTCCCAGCCGATAGTGTTTCGTCCGAGCGACTTCAGGTAGTTGGAAGCGTGTGTGATGACATAGCTCTGCAGACGTTCCTCGGCAGAGTGTCCGTCCTTGGCCTCCAGATGCAGAGCCTTGATGCGTGCCTGGCACTTGGGGCAATCCTTCCATCTCACCTTAGGGCACTCGTCGCCACCTACGTGGATATACTTAGACGGGAAGAGCTGTGTGACCTCCTTGAGCACGTTGTCGATGAAAGCCAGAACCTTGTCGTTGCCAGCGCAGAGAACGTCGTCAGAGATGCCCCACTTCTGCCATACCTTGTACGGACCTCCGGTGCATCCGAGTTCGGGATAGGCTGCAAGAGCCGCCTGCATATGTCCTGGCAGGTCAATCTCAGGAACGATGGTGATGTAGCGGTCGGCTGCATACTTCACGATGTCGCGTATCTGCTGCTGTGTGTAGAAGCCGTCGTAGGGTATGCCGTCGTACTTGCCTGTGTTATGACCGATAACGGTCTGCTCGCGCTTGGCGCCAATCTTGGTGAGCAACGGATATTTCTTTATCTCGATGCGCCATCCCTGGTCGTCGGTAAGATGCCAATGGAAGCGGTTGATATTGTGCAGCGCGAGCATGTCGATAAACTGGCGTATTGAGTCGGCGGTAACGAAGTGGCGCGACACGTCGAGGTGGGTTCCGCGATAGGCAAAGCGTGGCGCGTCGGTGATGTGAACGGCTGGTATGCTCACTTGTGTAGCTTTGCCGTTGCAGAGTGGCAACGACTTGCGCAGAGTCTGGATGCCGTAGAACACGCCCGCAGCCGAGGCACCGGCTATACGTATCTGCTTGGCATCTGAGTTGAGCCTGTAGCCCTCGGCATTGCTGATGGTCTTGTCAATAGAAAGGATAATGGCTGGGCTGCCCTTTACCAACTTGCCTATTGTGGGGCGAATGCCTGTAGCCTGCTGGATGTATGTGGCAAGCATGTTGGCGTTGCGCTTCATGTCCTGACTGTTGGTCTGCACATAGATGACGGTGTTGGAGTTGAGCGTGAACGGTGCGCTTGCGTCAGCCACGACCTGCTGCGGTTGTGGGATAATGTTGAAGTCCGCAGTTTGTCCCATTGCGGTTGAGGGCAGGAGGAAAGCCATTGCGGCGACGGCTCCTGTCAATAATTTCTGATTCATTGTTTGTTTAGTGAAATGTAGGTTGTATTATTATAATGGCTTATTAAAGTGGGGTGTGATATGTAAATTACAGTACAGCTGCGATGCGTCTTACCTTTGAAAGCTTCTCCATGAAGTTACTGTCTTTTCTTGCAGTCTGCATATTATAGTTCATTTGCATATGCATTAGTGGTTCGGCGTTCACTCCAAGAGCTGCTTCGAATAGTAATGCGGTCTTTTCGGTTAATGGACGGCGTTCATTCAGTATCTCGTTCAGGGCAGAATAGCCTATTCCCATATCCTTAGCGAGCTTGCATTGTGATATGCCTCGATATTCTATTTCTTCCTTAAGAATAGATCCGGGATGAGTAGGAGTAAATGGTGTCAGTTCGTTGGCTGACGGTCCGTTGTGCTTTATTTCTTTATTCATAATGGTTTCATTTATAATGGTTTGACAATTCTGTTATGTTACAAATAGTGGCAATAGATTTCTTTGAAGTATATGTACATACAGTTTTGTTATTTTCTTGCAAAAATACGTTTATTTATTGTCTTCTCAAAATTTGAGAAGACAATAAATATTAACGTCATTTCTTTTTCTGTGTATTCGGCAGAAAGCCAGCTATAATGCCCAATAGAGGTAGCAGGGAACTCACACGGAAAATGAATTCGATGCTGGTTTTGTCGGCAAGCCATCCGAAGAATGCCGAGCCGAGTCCGCCCAGACCAAACATCAGACCGAAGAAGATTCCTGCTATCAGTCCTACTTTATCGGGCATGAGGTCGGTGGCGTACACTACGATTGACGAGAAGGCCGAAGCGATAATCAGTCCGGACAGGAATGTGAATATAATGGTCCATGCGAGGTTGGCAAAGGGCATTGCCAGTGCGAATGGAGCGGCTCCGAGTATGGAGAACCAGATGACATATTTGCGTCCGAACTTGTCGCCCAGCATTCCGCCTGCAACCGTACCTATGGCAAAAGCTGTAAGAAACACGAACAGACAGAGTTGCGAGGTCTGCACCGATACGCCGAACTTGTCGATGAGGAAGAATGTGAAGTAGCTCGTAATGCACGATGTGTAGAAGTATTTTGAGAATACAAGCATTACGAGAATGAACAATGCCCAGTATTTGGAACGCTTAGAAATGTCGTTGTTCAATGCCGGATTGTGCTGCTTGTGGACAGCTATGTATGCCAGACGTGCCTTGTACCAAGCGCCGAGCCGCACCATAATGAGTGCTGCAAGCAGCGCGGCGAGGGCAAACCACGATATTGAGTGCTGGCCAAAGGGCAATACGATGATGGCTGCAAGCAACGGTCCGAGAGCCGATCCGCCATTGCCTCCAACCTGAAATATGGATTGTGCCAGACTCTTTCTGCCGCCCGATGCCATCTGAGCCACTCGCGATGCGGTGGGATGGAATATCGACGAACCCAGTCCGACGATGCTTACGGCAAGCAGAATGAGCAGATAGTTTTTGGCAAAGGCGAGCAATAGCAGTCCGGTAAGCGTGAAGCACATACCCGCAGACAATGCGTAAGGACGCGGATGGCGGTCGGCATAGAGGCCCGTGAATGGTTGCAGAATCGACGAAGTCATCTGGAAAATAAGCGTGATGATGCCTATCTGTGCAAACGAGAAGCCGAACTTGTCCTTGATGATAGGGTAGATGGAGGGTATGATTGACTGAATCATGTCGTTGAGAAAATGCGAAATTCCGCAAATAACGAGTATGGAATACACCGTACCTTCGGTCATTGTGGGGTTGCCCTTGATCTTGTTGCCTATTGATTTTATATTCATAATAATGTGTATAGAATTTTACGCTTGTGCAAAATTATAAAAAAATAGTCGTCTATAATATTGTAATTTGATAAAAAACTTGTGCAGGCTTCTCAGTCTGAGATTTTAATGTTAACTTTGTATTTGGCTTATTGTGTTATGAAGCCGGCAGAATAGTTAACGTTAACGACAAATGATAGACCACGCTACAGTAGAAAGAATAAAGGATGCAGCCAACATTGTTGAGGTAGTTTCGGAGTTTGTCACGCTGCGACGCAGTGGGGCCAACTACAAGGGATTGTGTCCTTTCCACGACGAGAAGACCCCGTCGTTCTATGTTTCGCCTGCACGTGGCATGTGTCATTGCTTCGGTTGCGGCAAGGGAGGCAATCCCATCGGCTTCATTATGGAGCATGAGCAGATGACTTATGTTGAGGCTCTGCGCTGGCTTGCCAACAAATACCACATCGAGATACGCGAACGCGAACTCACCGACTACGAAAAGCGGGAGCAGAGCGAGCGCGAGAGTATGTTCATTGTCAACGAATGGGCGATGAAATACTTTCAGGACAAGATGCAGAACGACCCCGACGGCATAGCCATAGGAATGCAGTATTTCCGCAGCCGTGGCTTTCGCGACGACATAATACAGAAGTTCCAGCTTGGTTACGACCTTGCCGACCGTCGTGCTTTTGCCGTTGCTGCTCTTGGCAAGGGATATAAGGAGGAGTTCATACTGAAGACAGGCATCTGCTACAAGAACGACCGTGGCGAACTGATCGACCGTTATGCAGGTCGTGTCATATTCCCGTGGATAGGCATAAGCGGCAAGGTGGTGGGCTTCGGAGGCCGATTGCTCGACTCACGCACTAAGGGTGTCAATCAGAAATATGTCAATTCACCCGACTCTGAGATTTATCATAAGGACCGGGAGTTGTACGGATTGTATCAGGCCAAGAAAGCTATAGCCAAGGAAGACCGCGTATTCATGGTGGAAGGTTACACCGACGTCATCTCAATGCACCAGTGTGGCATAGAAAATGTGGTGGCAAACTCGGGTACGGCACTCTCTATTCATCAGATACACATACTCCATCGCTTCACGTCCAACATCACTCTGCTGTACGACGGTGATGCGGCTGGCATCCATGCGGCTATGCGTGGAACCGACATGCTGCTCTCTGAGGGAATGAACCTTAAAGTTTTGCTCTTGCCGGATGGTGACGATCCCGACTCATTCTCGCGCAAACACACGGCATCCGACTTCCGTAAGTATATCGAAGAGCATCAGACCGACTTCATACAGTTCAAGACCGACCTGCTGCTGCGCAACGAACGCGACCCGCTGAAGCGTTCGGAGGCAATCAATTCCATCATACGCAGCATCTCGTTTGTAGTAAATCCAATTCTGCGCGACACCTATATACACGACTGTTCGGTGCGTATGGGGCTCAATGAGGCTACACTCATCAACACACTCAACGGTTTCATACGCAACAACCGCGAAGAACGCACCTCTGAAGAGGCTCGCGCCACACAACAACAGCAACGAATACAGACTCCGCAGCCTACTGTCAGCCAGACAACACCGCTGGAACAGGCGTCGAAAGTGGAGCGTATGCTTGTGGAAATGATAATCCGCTACGGCGACACTATTATATATAATAATGTGGAAACGGAAGACGGAGGAGTGATGAACCTCAATATTGCGCAGTACATCGACTACAATCTGAGCGTAGACGGACTGAAACTTGCCAATCCTTTGTTTGCAAAGATACTTGAAGAGGCTGTTGCGCATAGTCAAGACGAAGGCTTCAATGCCGAGCAATTCTTCATTCATCATGAGAATATGGACGTGTCGCGCATAGCCACCGACCTTTGTGTGGACAAGTATCGAATGCTCGACGAGCAGAAGACTACAGCCAATGCCGAGCCGAAGAATAAGGACGAGCTGAAAGCCGAGGAGGAAAACCGCATCGAAAACCTACGTCAGCAGACCGAACATTTGCTCAACGACTTCCGAATGGACTATCTCGAGCAGCGTCTGCGACAACTCCAGGCGCAGATTTCGCAAGCTTCTGCCGACCACGAGCGACTCATGCAGCTTATGGAAGAATATAAGACAGCCCACGAGTTGAGATCGAAACTCGCCCGACTGTTGGGCAACAACATAATAGCGTAAACGCAACTTACCGCAGGTCGGAGTAATCCTGCGGTAGTAAATATAAATAATCAAAAACAACACCATTATGTATTACATTGAAAAGACTCTTGAAATCTCGGCGTGTCATCGCCTTAAGCTCTCGTACGAGAGCAAGTGTCAGAACCTGCATGGCCACAACTGGATCATCACCGTTTATTGCAAGTCGCGCGAACTGAACAGCGACGGAATGGTGGTAGACTTCACCCACATCAAGCGACTTGTGCAGGAGCGTCTTGACCATGCCAATCTCAACGAGGTATTGCCCTTCAATCCCACAGCCGAAAACATAGCGCGATGGGTGACCGAGCAGATACCGCAGTGCTATCGCTGCATGGTGCAGGAGAGCCAGGGTAACAAAGCCATATACGACGCAGAAGAATAAGATTACTGACAAACACGATTAACAGAACCATTTAAGCTTTGCATGCACACTGGCATGCTGTTTCAGATGAAAAGAGTCAACGATATTTTCTATTCATTGCAAGGCGAAGGACGCAACACCGGGTGTGCTGCCATATTCATTCGTTTTGCCGGATGCAACTTGAAGTGTCCGTTTTGCGACACCGATTTCGCTCAATATGAGGAGATGAGCGACGAGGACATACTCAATCGGATTAAGTCTTATCCCTCGCACTTTGTCGTTCTCACAGGCGGCGAACCTTCGCTTCAGGTAGACCGACAATTGGTCGACCTTCTTCACAAGCACGGTTACGAGCTGGCAATGGAGACTAACGGCACCCATCCGATAGTCGACGGCATCGACTGGATAACATGTTCGCCCAAAGGCAACACCGTTATCAAGCGATGCAACGAACTCAAGTGCATCTTTGAGGAAGCCACTTTGGAGCCCGACGATCACGGCATCAGCGCCGAATACAAATACCTGCAACCCTGCGACGTGCAGAATACTGAGCGCAACGCACAAATCGTGAAGCGCTGTTTCGACTACATCCTGCAGCATCCCGAATGGCGAATGTCGCTACAGACGCATAAGCTTGTAGGGTTCAAGTAATTTAGTTGAGAGTTGATAGTTGAAAGTTGAGAGTTATGATTAGCTTTATATTTAATATTGTTGCCTTAAATATTTGTCATAGAGTAATCATAACTCTCAACTCTCAACTCTCAATTATCAACTTTAAAAGCTCAACTTTCAAATTCCAAAAGGAGGAACTGAAGTATGATATACGTTCATTGGATATTCATAGTTCTGTACGTAGCGGTGATAGTCGGCATCATGCTGACAGTATTGATGGACAACCGCCAGCCTGCCAAGACCATAGCATGGGTCCTGGTATTGCTGTTTGTGCCCGTTGTAGGCATAGTGTTGTACATCTTCTTCGGTCAGAACACGCGCAAGATGAAACTTATATCAGGGCGTTCGCTCGACCAATTGTCAAAGCGTTCGATGCTTGAATTTGTAGAGCAGCGCAACTTGCGGATGCCCGAATACTTCTCCTCACTCGTCCGACTGTTTACCAATCAGAGCCTGTCGCTACCCTTTAAGGACAACGCTGTAGAATTCTACACCGACGGCTATCAGTTTTTTCCGGCTCTGCTGCAAGCCATAAAGGGCGCAACCAACCACATTCATCTCGACACATACATCATAGCCGATGACCCGTTGGGCCGTCTTGTAAGTGATGCCCTTATTGCCAAGGCGCGCGAAGGGGTAGAGGTGCGCCTGATATACGACGACGTAGGATGCTGGCGTGTGCCCGAACGCTTCTTCGACCGTATGCGTCAGGCAGGCGTAAAGGTGCGTTCGTTCATGCCGGTACGGTTCCCAGCCTTCACCAGTAAGGTGAACTATCGAAACCACCGCAAGGTATGCGTCATCGACGGCACGCAAGGATTCATAGGCGGAATGAACATAGCTTTGCGCTATGTCAAGGGATTGCATGGTGGCACTCTGCCCTGGCGCGACACCCACATGCGTCTGCGTGGCAGTGTGGTGTACGCCTTGCAACGTGCATTCCTTGTCGACTGGTATTTCGTCGACCGCACACTCATCAACGACCATCGTTACTATCCGCCTATGCCATGGCACATCAGCAACGACTCTTTGGCTCAAGTAGTCACCAGTAGTCCTATTGCCCAGTGGCCCGACATAATGCAAGGCTATGTGCGAATACTGCTTGAAGCCAAGCGGTATGTGTACATGGAGACCCCGTATTTTCTTCCTACCGAACCCGTTCTGTTTGCTATGCGCACCGCAGCATTGGCAGGTGTCGACGTGCGTCTGCTCATACCGCGCCGCAGCGATGCCTGGCTCATACAGCTGGCAAGCATGTCGTACGTCACCGAAACGTTGGAGGCAGGCGTAAAGGTGAGGCTGTATGAGAAGGGATTCAATCACAGCAAACTGCTTGTTGCCGACGATCAGATATCCACATGCGGCTCTACAAACATCGACTTCCGTAGTTTTGAGAACAACTTCGAGGCCAACGTGTTCTTCTACGACCGCCAGACGGCGTTGCGCATAAAGGATATTTACATGCGCGATGAGGATTGCAGCATCAATTTCAGCGAAGCCCGTGAGCTGCATCACCGTCCGTATATGCACCGGTTTGTAGAATCGTTGCTGCGTCTGTTGTCGCCATTGTTGTAGTGAATGGAAATTTCCTGTGATCTTTCCATTATTCATAAAATAATATATATTTGAATTAGGCGGATTCAAAAAAAATATATACATTTGCACTCAATTAACGACTAACTTACTATTACAATCATGGGTGAGACAAAATTCGCTATTTCGAAACGTTTATTTAGTAAAGGAAATATGAAGGATTTCATGTTCATTGTGTTTGGAATCCTTTCGTATGCAGTTGGATATACAGCTTTTATTCTTCCTGAAAGAGTTGTAATGGGAGGTGTATCGGGTTTGTCTGCCTTGATATACTATGCCACAAATATACCCGCCGGTATATCAATCTTCGTGCTTAACATTACCTTGCTTATCATAGCCTTTAGCGCTTTGACCAAGCAGTTTGTGGTGCGTACGATAATCGGTGTTCTTCTTCTTTCACTGTTTATCGGTACATTGCAGCCGTTCTTCCAGGCTTATCCGATCATCACGGCAGGCGAAGACAAGTTCATGCACGTTCTTATCGGAGGTATGTTGGGTGGTGCCGGTCTTGGCATAGTGTTCTCTCACAACGGTTCGACGGGCGGAACGGACATTATAACCGTGTTGCTCACCAAGCACTTCAACTTGAGTTTCGGTCGTGCAATGCAGTTTATTGACTGTACAATCATCTGTTCTTCTTACTTGCTCTTCCACAGTATGGAGACAATCGTTTATGGTGTAGTCTTCACTCTTGTAGCAAGTTTCGTGTGCGACTTCGTTGTCAACGGCTCGCGTCAGACCGTTCAGTTCCTCATTATATCAAAGAACTACAAGGAAATAGCCGATACCATCAACCGACGTGTCAACCGTGGCGTAACGGTTATTGAAGGAAAGGGATGGTATAGTAAGGAAAATGTGGAAATGCTTGTTGTGTTGTCGCGCAAGTATGAGTCGCAGGACATCTTCGCCGTGATAAAGCAGATTGACCCGCAAGCCGTTGTTTCGCAGACATTCTGCCACGGAGTGTTCGGTGAAGGATTTGACAAGATTAAGTAAAAGTAAAAAAGTAAAAGAGTAAAAAAGTAAATGCTTAGGCGACTTTTTTACTCTTTTACTTTTTCACACCTTTTACTCTTTTACTTTTTTACTCTTTTAATTTTACAATGAACCGCAGAATTCTCAACATAGCCATACCTTCAATAGTTTCAAATATCACCGTACCGCTGCTCGGACTTGTCGATATGGCGATATCAGGACATATGGGAGATGCCGTATATATAGGTGCAGTAGCCGTAGGAAGTATGATATTCAACGTTATATACTGGCTGTTCGGATTCTTGCGTATGGGCACGAGCGGTATGACGTCGCAGTCGTTGGGCCGTCGCGATCTGGACGGAGTGGCTATGCTACTGATGCGTTCGATGGGTGTGGCATTGCTGATAGGCTTTACTATAGTGGTGCTTCAATACCCCATAGGACGTCTGGCGCTGATGCTGACGGGTGCTACAGCCGACATAAGCAGCGAGGCGTGGGTATATTTCTGTATATGCGTATGGGGCGCACCAGCCATGTTGTGTCTGTACGGACTAACGGGTTGGTACATAGGCATGCAGAACACGCGTCTGCCTATGTTCATATCGATATTGCAAAACGTTGTAAACATCGCTGCCAGCTTTACTTTTGTGTATGTCATGGGCATGAAAGTGGAGGGCGTAGCGCTTGGAACGCTCGTGGCACAATATGCCGGACTCGTCGTGTCGCTTGCTTTGTGCACCTACACCTACGGCAATCGTTTGTTTGGCAGAATACGTTGGCGCGACATTTTTGAGCAAAGCGAGCTGTCGCGATTCTTCACCGTCAATCGCGACATATTCCTGCGCACACTCTTTCTTGTAGCCGTCAACTTCTATTTTCTTTCGGCAGGAGCCTCGCAAGGAGCCGTAGTGCTGGCTGTGAACACGTTGTTGATGCAGTTCTTCACCTTGTTCTCGTACGTTATGGATGGATTTGCCTATGCCGGCGAGGCATTGTGTGGCAGACTATACGGTGCCGGCAATAATGAAGGATTTGTCCGTATGGTGCGCCGATTGTTTATGTGGGGATTGGGATTGTCAGCGGTATACACACTTGTTTATGCCCTTGGCGGCAGTCCGTTTCTCATGTTGCTCACCGACAATGCCAGTGTCATCGATGCGTCGGCATCGTATGTGCCGTGGGCTGTGCTCATTCCGCTGTGCGGTATGGCAGCATTCATTTGGGACGGAGTGTTCATCGGTATCACCGCAACACGCGGAATGCTCGTGTCGTCGGCAATATCGGCAGTGTTTTTCTTTGCTGTTTATCTGGCATTACGCCCTATGCTCCACAACCATGCGCTATGGATAGCCTTCCTTGTGTTTCTGGCTATGCGTGGAGTGGTGCAGACGGTTTTGTATAACAAGTGGAGTAGGGGTGAAGGTCCTGCAAATAAAGATAGATAAAATGCTGCTACAGCCAGCTCATAAGGGCGTGTCATAAGCACAAGCAGTACGCCCCGAAGGGGCAGAAGCGCATAGCCCAAGGCAGCGCCTTGGGTAAAAGTGTCGCAAATAACAATGCGCCCTGTAAGGGCAAAAGCGTTAATTATCAATGCTTTTGCCTTTACAGGGCGTTTTGCTTTTATCTATCCGTACACCCAGAGCGTTGCTCTGGGCTATGGGCTTATTGGGCTTTCAGCCCGCTTTGTTTACGTTTGAATACACCCTCATCCTATAATTAGCACAAGCGATTCTCTTCACTTGCAGCAACTCACTTCACTTGCAGCAACTTCTTTATTCGTTGCTTCTTCTTTGGAATGAGGATTGTAATGTACTTTTACTTGATTGCCCGCTCAAACTGACCGCTTGCAGCAAAGCTCAGCCCCTCGATTTTCTCGGTAGTCTTGCGTGAGCAGTATTTGAATGTGACGCTTTTCTGTCCGCTGAACGAATTCCATACAAGCGTCATATCCACTTTCTTGCCTTTGGTATCAGGCAGTTTGTCGAGTCGGAAAGCCACGATGCCGTCGCCCCAGTAGCCGCCCTTCACGCCTTGAGCGTTGTGGCAGAAAGTCAGTTCGTACGGTTTGGCAGGGTCGGCAGCTACAAGATTCACGATGTGCGGAGTGTTGTTAGGAGCCCACTGAGTGCGGAAATGAATGGTCAGATAGCCGTCTTCCGACACCGTCCATTCGCGTAATATCTCCACAGGGTCCTGTCCTTTGCTGATCAGTTCAGCCGCATTCTCGCCACCCTCTATCATAGGTTTAGTCAGAATGCTGTCCAACCAATTTACATAAACGTCGTAGTTGCGCTTGTTGTCAGGCTGTGTGAGCAGTCGGAAATTGATGAATGCTCGCACCTCCTTGTTTCCGTAAGGAGCCTGCTTGATGTTAGTGGCGTTAATCTTGGTAGAGTCGTCAAGCTGCATGTAGAACGACGAACCGTCGGCAGTTGGCTTCAGCGTGACGAGAGCGTTAGGACGGTTGAGCGGAAATACTGGAAACTCGTCGTTGTCGTTGTCGCACGACTGCATGGCGAAGCCCACCAAGCCGATGGCAACGATGAGCAGAGCGGCGTGTGAAGCCTTGATGATGCTGCTGATATAGTAATTTATCTTATTCATATTTAAAATGGATTTCTGTCTTGTTGATAATAGAATTATGTCTCTTTGATAATAGTTATCTCCCATTTGCAAAGATACAATAATATATTAATGCAACGCAAGTTTTAGCAGTTTTTTTTATTGCCTTTTCAAAAGGAGTCCTTTTGCCCTCCAAAAGGAGCCCTTTTACACACCAAAAGGAGTCCTTTTACACACCAAAACGAGCCCTTTTGCACACCAAAAGGAGTCCTTTTGAAATGCCCTCGGATTTCGCCCTCATTACAACTGTGCCTATGGCTTTGTGCATACGTGTATGTACCGACTTTATTATTTCTATTTTTTTTGAAATATTAAAGTCGGGTAATGTTGTTTATATGGTGATTTTTCCCTATTTTTGTATTATAATGCGTGGTTGGACGCATTCTGTGTTGTACGACACAGCCAAAACATTAACTCATCAAAAAGGAAACACTATGAAGAAGTCAACAGTCCTTTCGATACTTATGGTGCTGCTTATGCCACTGACAGCAGCTGCCGACACCTATACATCACTATGGAAACAATACGACACTGCACTGCAGAAGGACCATCCGCAGACTGCGCTTGATGTGCTTTCGCAGATAGTTGGCAAGGCAACACGCGAACGAGCCTACGGCCATTTGCTAAAGGCTCAGCTCGCTACAGCCCAACAGCAATGCGCCATATCCGTCGACTCATTGCAGCCCGCAATCGACCGTCTGCGCCGTTGTGAGCAGAATGCCGTGCAGAGTGGCGACAAGGTGCTTGCTGCAATATATCAGTCGGTGCTCGGAACCATCTATACTGACAACTGGATGGGCATTGACGAGACTGGAAAACTCGGCAAACAATACTTCAAGAAGTCGATGAGCAATCCCGAAGCGTTGGCTGAAGCCTACTCTACGGGATATGAACCGTTTGTAATCGACGGCACCGACTCGCGCTATTTCTATCACGACATGCTGCACGTACTGGGCATCCGTGCCAACGACTATCGCACCATGCACGACTATTATGCCTCGCGCGGCAAGCGCGAGGGAGCCTGCCTTACAGCTATCGAACTCGTCAAGCGTGCCCGTCGTCAAAGCGATGTGGGTCATGTAAAGAAGTCGAATTATATCATGTCGCTCGATTCGCTCGTGCGCGAATATTCCGACCTGATGCCGTGTGCCGAAGTTGCCATTGAGCGCTACGCCTATATGGCGAATGCCGAGGACGTAACAGCCGAGGAGAAGATGAACTACATCAACTACGCCCTCATGAAATGGGGAGCCTGGCCACGCATGAATATACTGCGAAATGCCCAGCGCCGCCTTACATTGCCATCGTTTCACGCAAGCATAGGAGGCGAACTGGCTCTGCCAGGAGTGCCTCGCAAGGTGAAGGTGATGGCGCTCAACAACATCGGCGAACTGCGTATCACCGTCTCGCGACTCGACATTGACGGCACCACAACCCTCGACCCGTCGAGCGACAAGGACTATGCACGTCTGCGCCGACACATCGTTCAGAACGAACAACCCATCACCGACGTGCGCCGATACGTAGGTCTGCCGGCATACAAGACCGTAAGCGACACGCTCGAAATAAAGGGATTGCGATCGGGAATGTATCTCGTAGAGATGTCGACCGATAACGTCAGCGTGCCAGTCGACCGCCAGTTGCTGCGCGTTTGCAATATCTATCCCGTCGTAGAAGCGTTGCCCGGCAACAAGTACCGTATGGCTGTGCTCAACGCCACAAGCGGCGTGGCCGTGCCGGGAGCCAAGATTGACGTTGTGACTGATGTTGACAAGCACGGCAAGGACATCATACGCACATATACCTGCGACAGCAACGGCGAGGCTTACATAACATACGCCAAGAACGAGCCGCGCTCTTATCGCATATACACCGACACCGAACGTGCTTTCCCCTTCACCCCAATGTCGGGACATTTCCATTATTACAGCAACAAGGCAGACGTAGTGCGCACGTCGTTGTTCACCGACCGCAGCATCTACCGACTCGGACAGACGCTGCATGTGGCTGCCATGGCATATACATATAATAATAAGGTGTATAAGGGAGAGCCCAAGGCTGGTCAGTCGATGACCATAACACTGCGCGATGCCAACCATAAGGAGGTGGCTTCGCAGCAGGTTCAGACCGACGAATACGGTATGGCGAGCGCCGACTTCGTATTGCCGCAAGGCGGAATGACGGGCACTTACACCCTGCGTTCCGACTTTGGCAACAACTCGTATACCTCGGTTAGGGTAGAGGAATACAAGCGTCCGACGTTCAGCGTCGATATAGCAAAGTCTACAGACAAGTATGCCGCAGGCGACACCGTGCGCCTTAAGGGCATGGCTCGCAGCTTTGCCGGAGTGCCCGTACAGAATGCCCGTGTGGCATTGCGTGTAGTTCGCCGTCCGGCAATGTTCTGGCGAGGCATGGGAGGCGAAATGCGTCAGGAGACAGTATTGAACGATACCGTGCAGACCACGGCTGCTGGCGAATTCGAAGTGAAAGTGCCAATCGTCATCCCCGACACTTATGACGAGCATCCGCGCCGCTACTATATGTTTGACGTGGCTGCCGACGTCACCGATGTGGCAGGCGAGACACGCCATGCAGAGGCTTCGTTGCCATACAGCGATCATCCTACTATACTCACATGCGACATTCCTGAAAAGTCGTTGCGCGACAGTCTGCGCACCATCACATTTGCCTATCGCAACAATGCGGGCGACCCTATCGACGGCAATGTGACCTATTATATCGACAACAATCGATATACCTGCAAGGCAAACACCCCAAGCAAGATAGCCGCCGAGGCTCTGACATCAGCCCGCCATAGCCTTATGGCGATATGCGGAACCGACACTCTGCGTACAGCATTCACAACATTCACCCTGCGCGACAGCAAGGCTCCCGTAGAGACACACGATTGGTTCTATCAGTCGGCTGAACGTTTCAAGGACAATATGACCCCCGTGTTCATACAGGTGGGTTCGAGCGACTCAATCCAGCACGTTGTATATACGCTCATTTCAGGCGACAAGGTGATAGAAGACGGACGTGCCGACCTGAAGAACGAGGTTCGCACACGTGCATTGATGTACAAAGAGGAGTGGGGCGACGGCATAACGCTGTCGGTAGCGTGGGTTAAGAACGGCACGGCTTATAAGCATACAGCACGAATAGAGCGTCCGTTGCCCGACACCCGACTCAATTTGAAGTGGACAACATTCCGCGACCGACTCACTCCGGGACAGCGCGAGACGTGGACCCTCAACATAACTAACCCCGACGGAACACCAGCCAAGGCTCAGCTCATGGCTACAATGTACGACAAATCGCTTGATGAGATACGCCGTCACAACGTGCGTTTCTCGCTGCCGGCATTCGTCAGTGTGCCTTGGTTGACATGGAATGGCGTGAACAATCGCGGACTCTTTGCCTACAGCGAGATGCCTATGCGCATCCTTAATGAGCGAAGTCTCAACCTGAGCCGCCTCACCGATTTCAGCATTTTTTGTTATGGTGAGGTGCTTAAGGCAAATGTTCAGAGTAAACAATTCAACAGTCGCAAGATGATGGCATACGACAAGTCGGAAAGCCGTGTTCTTGTAGGAAGCGTAGAGAGTGCTAAGGCTGCCGAGACAGTAGACTCTGAAGCTATGAATGAGGAGACAGAAGACGGCGATTCGGCAGCTACAGAGCAGATACGCGAGAATCTTAATGAGACAGCCTTCTTCTATCCGGCACTCGTGAGCGACGCTAAGGGCAATGTGTCAATCAACTTCACGCTGCCCGAGAGTGTCACCACATGGCAGTTCTATGGTCTGGCTCACGACTTGAACATGAACAATGGTGTCATTTCGGCAACGTCGGTGGCTAAGAAGACCATTATGGTGCAGCCTAATATGCCGCGCTTTGTGCGCTCTACTGATAGCGGAGTGCTCTCGGCACGTGTTTCGAACACTTCCGACAAGCAGGTGGCTGGCACCGCCCGACTTGTATTGCTCAATCCCGAAACGGGCAAGGAGGTTTATCGCAGGGAGCGTAAATACACTGTAATGGCAGGCGAGACAACGGCAGTCGACTTCGATTTCGACATGTCGAAGATTCAGAACGACGGACTGCTTGTATGCCGCATCACCGCACATGGCCACGGCTATAGCGACGGCGAGCAGCATTATCTGCCCGTTTTGCCTGACAAGGAACTCGTCACCAATACATACGCATTCACACAGAATGCCCCTGGCACACTCGATATTGATGTGGCTAAGATGTTTGCAGTCAGCGACAAGAACTCACGACTTACCGTTGAGTACACCAATTCGCCCTCGTGGCTCATGGTTCAGGCTCTGCCTACTATGTCGAATGCCGATGGCGACAACGCCATGTCGCTTGCCACGGCTTATTATGCCAATGCGTTGGGCCGCCACATCATGCTCTCCAACCCGGCTATAAAGCAGACCGTAGCACTCTGGCAGAAAGAAACGGGTGACGCAAAGGACGGCTCTTCAATGCAGAGCGCATTGCAGAAGAACAGCGAACTGAAGCAGATTGTGCTCGACGAAACGCCTTGGCTTAACGAAGCCAACCGTGAATCGGAGCAGAAGCGTATGCTTGCCGCATTCTTCGACGAGTCGCAGATAGGCTATCGACTTGCCAACAATCTCTCGCTGTTGTCTCGTCTGCAGCTGCCCAACGGTTCGTTTGCATGGTGGAAGGGAATGGAGGGTTCGCCATCTATGACAATGGCTGTAGTGCAGACGCTTGTCCGTTTGAATGCAATGATTGGCGAACAGGCCAATACAAACGGTATGATTGCTGCCGCTTTCAGCTATATGGACAAGCAGATAGCACGCGAGGTGAAGGATATGAAGAAGCTTGAGAGCGAGGGCAAGCAGAAGAATCTGCGCCCGAGCGAACTGGCTGTGCAGTATCTGTACGCCTCGACTCTTGCCAAGCGACAGTTGAATGCCTCGGCAAAGCAGAACTTCGACTGGCTCATCAGTCGACTGGCACGTCAGAATACGGAGTTCACGATATACGGAAAAGCCGTTTCTGCCGTTGTGCTTGCCAAGAACAATCATCGCAAGGAGGCTGCCAATCTGCTTGAGAGCATACGCCAGTATACTGTATATACCGACGAAATGGGTCGCTACTTCGATTCGCCGAAGGCTCAGTATTCATGGTTCGACTATCGCATTCCGTCGCAGGTGGCTGCCATTGAGGCTCTGAAGGCTCTGCAGCCCGACGATGTCAAGACTATAGGCGAGATGCAACGATGGTTGCTCCAGACCAAGCGTACGCAGGCATGGGACACTCCGATTAATTCTGTAAATGCCGTTTATGCCTTCCTTAACGGCAACGGCGCTGCGCTTGTTGACGGCAATGCGCAGCATGCAACGATAAAGATTGACGGAGAGAAGCTGCAGATGCCTAAGTCAACGGCAGGTCTCGGCTATGTCAAGGCGGCAAAGACGGGCGACCGCTTCAAGCAGTTGACTGTCGAGAAAGCATCTGAGGGAACTTCTTGGGGTGCTGTATATGCTCAGTTTATGCAGCAGTCGGACGATGTGGCTGATGCCGCTATGGGCATGACTGTGGTTCGCGAGGTGTTGAAGGACGGCAACCGAATGAGTGGCGGCAATGTTCAGCTGAATGTGGGCGACCGCATTATGGTGCGCCTGACGGTAACGGCTGCACGCGACTACGACTTCGTTCAGCTCAGCGACCGTCGTGCTGCGTGTCTTGAACCGGCTCAGCAGTTGTCGGGTTATGGCTTCGGCTACTACTGTCAGCCTAAAGACAACGTAACAAACTTCTTCTTCGACCGTATGTCGAAGGGCAAGCACGTCATCGAAACAACCTATTATGTCGACCGTAAGGGCGAATACCATACTGGTACATGTGCCGTTCAGTGTGCATACGCACCTGAGTTTATGGCACGAACCAAGGCTGTCAAGATAGCTGTGAAATAAGGGAAAATAGAAAAATAAAGATATATGAAAAAGTTTTTTATATGCGCTTCGCTCTTTGCGTTTGTGTCGTTGGGGGTGAGTGCGCAGAAGATAGAAGCGATAAACAAGATTGTCGACTGCGGTCAGACTACATATCAGTCGCCTGCTACGGCTGAGTTTGAAGTGAAGAACAAGTCGAACCGTGCTGTGCGCATTGTTGATGTGCGCACCAGTTGCGGATGCACCGACGTGGATTATCCCAAGGGCGAGATTGCTCCCGATGCCAAATTCATGGTGCGTGTCACGTACGATGCACAGACTATGGGCCGTTACGACAAGTTTGTCGACGTGTATGTATCCGACCAGCAGCGTCCTGTCATGCTGCGTATGCGAGGCAATGTGGTTAGGGAGATTGTGGATTTTGCAGGCAAGTACGACTACGACTTTGCCGGAATACGCACCGATTGCGACGATATTGAGTTTGATGACGTGAATCGTGGTGAGCGTCCGCAGAAGAAGATACACCTGCTAAACACCACAAGTTCGACTGTTGAACCCGTTGTTATGCACCTGCCCGACTATCTCACAGCCGAGGTTTCGCCTTCGAAGATTCTGCCTGGCCACAGCGGAGTGCTGACTGTTACACTCAATTCGAAGCGCTTGAAGGATATGGGACTTACGCAGACGAGTGTCTATCTGGGTGCATTCCCAGGCGATCGTGTGAGTCGTGAGAAGGAGTTGGGCGTGTCGGCTGTGTTGCTGCCTAAGTTTGACAACCTCACTGCATCACAACTTGCCAACGCTCCGAGACTGTATCTGTCTACGTCCGAGCTTAACCTTGGAGCTTTCAACGACAAGAAGAAGTTGAAGGGTGAGATAATCATACGCAACGACGGCAAGACGGTGCTCAATATCAAGAACCTCCAGATGTTCACTGTGGGCTTGCAAGTTTCGCTGAACAAGCAGAAATTGCAGCCGGGTGAGTCGGCAAAGATGAAGATTACAGCCGAACAACGACTGATTAAATCGGCTCGCTCGCAGCCACGTGTGCTGATGATAACAAACGACCCGGGTCGTCCGAAGGTAACTATTAAGGTTATTACGAAGTAAAAGCCCCACCCCCAGCCCCTCCCCCGTAGGGAGGGGAGTAATATGATTTGTAGATAAAACACAAAGCCCCACCCCCAGCCCCTCCCCCGTAGGGAGGGGAGTAATATGCTTTGTAAACTCATAGTACTGCATAATGTTTTTTTACAGCCCTCAAGCAACAAGTCATACCATTCCCCTCCCTACGGGGGAGGGGCCAGGGGTGGGGCTTTCTGGGGTCTTGGGCTTTGTGGGAGGGGCTTTTTGGACTTTTGATTAATTATATGAAAATAGAAATAGACGAGGGTAGTGGTTTCTGCTTTGGCGTTACCACTGCCATAAAGAAGGCAGAGGAGGAACTCTCTGGAGGCAATACGCTGTATTGTCTTGGTGATATTGTGCATAATGGTATGGAGGTGGAGCGCCTGCATGCCAACGGATTGATAACTATCAATCATGAGGAGATGCGTCGACTGCACGATGTCAAGGTGCTGTTGCGTGCGCATGGCGAACCGCCTGAGACCTATGAGTTGGCAAAACAGAACAACATAGAGATAATAGACGCTACATGTCCGGTGGTGCTTGCACTGCAACGCCGCATCAAACGTCAGTATGACACCAATCCCGAGGCGCAGATAGTTATCTTCGGCAAGCGTGGACATGCTGAGGTGTTGGGACTGGTAGGACAGACTTCGAGCCATGCCATTGTAGTAGAGAAGGTGGATGACGTGAAGACTCTTGACTTCTCGCGCGATATCTATCTGTATTCGCAGACCACTAAGTCGCTCGATGGTTTTCATCGTGTTATAGAGTATATACAGGAGCACATGAGCGATGGAGCCAAGTTCCAGAGCTTCGACACCATCTGCCGACAGGTTGCCAACCGTATGCCAAACATAGCGATGTTTGCTTCGCGTCACGACCTTGTATTGTTTGTGTCGGGACGAAAGAGCAGTAATGGTAAAGTGTTGTTCAAGGAGTGCCATAGCGTCAATCCCAACAGCTATCAGATAGAAAGTGCCGACGAGATAGACATGGCGTGGTTTACCGACAATGTGCATACCGTAGGCATCTGTGGAGCCACAAGTACGCCCAAATGGCTTATGGAACAATGCAAGGAACGTATCGAGCAAGGCTGATACGATGGAAATAAGGAAATGATATTGTTGAAGAAACAGCCGAAACGTACATAAACAGAAAAAGCTCAATATCCAATGTAGAATGGATATTGAGCTTTTTAAGTATTCTATAGGTAGATATAATCTTAGAATTTCGCCATCTTGATAGCATCAATGGCGCATTCGTCGCCCTTGTTGCCATACTTGCCACCGCAACGGTCGAGCGCTTGCTGCTTGTCGTTTGTAGTAAGCAGACCATATATAATAGGTATCTCGCTTGTGGTGTTGAGTCGTGCTATGCCTGCTGTAACGCCCTGGCAGATGTAGTCGAAGTGAGGAGTCTCGCCGCGAATCACGCTGCCAAGAATAATCACTGCGTCGTATCCGCCGTGCAATACCATCTGATGAGCACCGTATATAAGCTCGAAGCTGCCCGGAACTGTCTTCACGTGTATGTTCTCAGGCAGTGCGCCGTGCTTCTCAAGAGTCTTTACGGCTCCGTCTAGCAGAGCGCCCGTGATGTCCTCGTTCCATTCGGCTACAACGATACCGAAGCACATGTTGCTTGCATCGGGAATGGCGTTGAAGTCGTAGTCGGAAAGGTTGTGAAGTGCTGTTGCCATGATTTGTTATTTCTCAGTGATGCGTTCGATGTACTTGTCGATTTCAGAAGACTGTACAACCTGTGAGTTTACGTACTTCTTCTTGATGTCCTGATAAATCTTGAGCGCTTCGTCGTTCTTGTTCTGGCTCTCAAGCAGCTGTGCAGCTTGAATGAGGAATGTAGGTGAGAGGCTGTTGTTTGCGTCGTCGGCAGCCTTGCTGTCAGCCATATCAGCAGCCTTCTTCAGTGCTGAGATAGCCTTGTCTATATTGCCAGTGTTAGCGTATGCGTTGCCGAGAGCTGCCATAGCAGCAGGACTGATTATAGCGTCGCTCTTTGAAGAGAACTTCTCGAGAGCTGTCACAGCCTCGTTCCACTTGCCAAGGTTGGCGTAGCAGAGACCTGCATAGAGGTTGGCAAGGTTGGCAGCGTCTGTTCCGCTGTAGTCGCTTGCTATTTTGATGAATCCAGCATAGCTTGCGCCGTCACCATTGAGAGCCTTGTCAAACTGCTCCTGGTTGAAGTACTGCTGACCCTTAGCGATTGCTGTGCTTGCCTTGTCCTCACGTGGACCAGATACATAAGCGTTGTACAATACTGCACCAGCTACGATAACGATGATAGCTACTACTGCGATGAGAATCTGCTTCTTGAACTTGATGAAGAAAGCTTCAGATTTGCTGGGGGTTTCTACGTGTGAGTTTGCCCCAAAGTCGATTTTGTTTGCCATTTATTGTTTCTTTTTTTGGATTTCTGTATTTATGCATAGCTGTGCAACTATGCCCAAACATGCCTTTTTATGGGTCTTTTTTGTTGTTGGGTAGTAGGCACAAATGCGTCGCAAAATTACTCAATTTATCCCGAATATTGAAATTTATTGTCCCTTTTTTTCTTTTTTCAATAATAAATGGGGTAACTTTGCAGGGTAATAGTATAAGTGCATGATATTAAATAAAATTTCCATACTCAATTTCAAGAACATTCGTGAGGCGACACTCGATTTGTCGCCTAAGATGAACTGCTTTCTCGGACACAACGGCGAGGGTAAGACCAACTTTCTCGATGCCGTTTATTATCTTTCGTTCTGTCGCAGTTCGTCCAATCCTGTCGATTCGCAGATTATCACGCATGGCGAGGATTTCTTTGTTCTTGACGGACGGTATGTGAATGAGTCAGGCGACCCCGTTGATATTTATTGCGGCATGAAGCGTGGTACGAAGAAGCACTTCAAGCGCGACAAGAAGGAGTATAAGCGCCTGTCGATGCACTTGGGACTTATACCATTGATTTTTGTTTCGCCCGACGACACTACGCTTATTTCGGGTGGAAGTGAGGAGCGTCGCCGACTTATGGACGTTGTGATATCGCAGTATGACAATACCTATATCGAAGCATTGAACAGTTATAACAAGGCTCTGCAGCAACGCAACGCCTTGCTAAAGATGGACGACGAGCCAGATGCTTCGTTGCTCGACATCTGGGAGATGGAGATGGCGCGCCATGGCGAGGCTATTTTCCATGCACGTGAGAATTTCGTTGAGCGTATGATTCCTGTGTTTCAGGATATATACAGTCACATTTCCGACGGACGCGAGCAGGTTTCGTTGCGATATGTATCGCATGCGCAGCGTGGACCCTTGCTCGATGTCATTCAGCGCGACCGTTTCAAGGATCGTGCCGTTGGTTATTCGCTGCATGGTGTTCATCGCGACGATCTTGAGATGTTGCTCGGCGACTATCAGATGCGACGTGAAGGTTCGCAGGGTCAGAACAAGACTTACGTCATTGCGTTGAAGCTCGCACAGTTCGACTTTCTGCGTCGCACGTCTTCGCTTACTACGCCACTGTTGCTTCTCGACGATATTTTCGACAAACTTGATGCCCATAGGGTGGAGCAGATTGTCAAGCTCGTATCGGGCGACGGCTTTGGTCAGATATTCATAACAGATACTAATCGTGACCATCTCGACCGCATTCTGCAGAGTGTAGGCTACGACTACAAACTGTTTGATGTAGAGGGGGGAGAGATTAAACCGCACATGCTATAAGATAAAGATAATGTTCAGACGTGATGTTCAATCTATCAGCGACTTGCTGAATATGTATTTGCGCCGCGAGGGTCTCGAAACTCCCTTGCTGCAGAAGCGTGCTGTGGATGCTTGGGACACGCTTATGGGGCCTTCTATTGCACGATTTACGGGCGAGAAGTTCATCAAGAACCAGACTCTTTTTGTCAAGATTCTCAATCCTGCGCTTCGTCAAGACCTCACCATGATGCGCTCACGTATTGTGAAGCGTATCAATGAGACTGTGGGGAGTCAGGTGATAGTTGATGTTAGGATATATTAGGAGGCTATGGCGTCCCCGCCATAGCCTGAGCAGTCAGGTGTTATTTGCTTGCTCAGGCTACGGCGAGGACGCCATAGCCTCCTACTTTTTGCATTACAAAAAAATCAATATGTAATGCCAGCAACGTTTATATAACACCATTAATCATTTTCTTTCCTTTCTTCACGACAACGCCCTTATAGTTCTTGCCTACAGGCATACCGTTCAGATCGTATGTCTTATTGTCGGTGTTATTGGTGTTCTCAATTGTTTTAACCGACTCGATACCAGTTGTTATGTTCTTTGCATCAATCAACCATTGCGGTGTACTTCCAAGTCGACGTGTAAGCTGTGCTTCATAAAGCGAACCTGGCAATACTTCCTTACCCTGGTTTTCATTAAGCTTCATCTCGTCTTCTTTGAAAGAAACGATCTTGCCGTGGAATCCTACGAATGTTGGAGGAAGAGTCTTATACCATCCTGTACTTTCATTGTATATCCACCAATTGAACGGAACTGGGTCGTTAGGATTTGTGGCAAGGCAGTTGAAGTTCCACATTGTCAAGTCGTCCATATGATTGGGCAATTCCTTTTTGTCACCACCCATACGGAACTGCATAAATCCACCGCAGCACTGGTCGAAGAGTGAAGCACGTGGCTGAGTAGCGTGACTCTCAAAGCATGAGTCGTCGCCCCAATGACATTGCCATATCACGTTGCCTATGCTCTGCTTTGAGATGCCGCAAGCGTGATACTGTCCGAGATTCTCCTTGTACTCGGTAAAATTCTTGTCGTCATTCAGATAGCCGTTGCTATGATCCCAAACCTTGCCAATAAATCCGCGTGCAGAATATTGCATGCGTACCGATGAATGTCCACGGTTGCCGCTTATCTCAGAGTCGAGGAATAAGCAGTTGGCACATTCTGAGAATGTCATACATTCGCTGATGCTGACGTAGTCTACGCGGCGAACCCATGAGTTAACTTGTCGCATAAAGTCGAGCGGCTTGTATGCTCCGTCGTCTTGCCAGCCTGCGTGGTGATGGAAATTGTCCTTGGCTTTTCCTTTGAATGTGAGGTCTTCAACGCCTACTTCTTCATAGTGAGCGTAGGTGCGGATATCCCAACCGTATGCAGGATTGACAGCATGCATTATAGGCTCTTCAAAGATGACGCGGTTTCCTTCGATAGCCTTTATTTGATGGCGGTCAACTACGTTAACACCTTCTTTTTCTCCACTTCCATTAATGTTAGACATGGATGCTTGTACGTCATATGGATAAAGCTCCTCCTTTATGGCATTTTTGTCTTTGCTAAGCAAGAAGAGTTTCACCCAATCGCCAACATTTATTTTCGAAGCATCATCTACCTCAATCGACATATCACCCTTCTTAGCAGAGCCTGTTACTGTGGCGAGTATGTTATTGTCGCCACCACCATTGTGTCGGATTGAAATCATTTTAGGCGAACTGTACATAATCTCTGGATTGGTAGGCAGCATAGGGTCTTCCATTGTGAGGAAGGTTTTGTCGCGTCCGGCACCCTTGATGATAACGTGTCCCATCACAAGGTTTAGGGTGTTTGATGTCACCTTGCCTGTTTCTGCGTTTGTTGTATTGTCGTCTTTAGAGTGCAGAATATACTCACCTTCGGGGAAATAGATAATGGCTTTGGCTTTGGGTTTTGCATTGAGCTTGCCTGTCGTTTTATTTCTACCGCAAATCTTTTCGATAATTTTCTCAAATGCTGCACGGTCTGATATTCCGTCATTAGGTATAGCACCGTGGTCGCATACATTATATACTGTATAGCCAAGTTTCTTGGCAAGTACATACACGTCCCTTTCGTCAACAGGCTGTTCGGTGCCGTGATGATAACCGGCATACGAGAAGTCAAGCAGTACATTATCGTCTGCATTGTTCACAAACTTCTGCCATGCTGGTGTGGTGGTTTGGGCATGAAGCGAAGTTGTGGCGGACAAAGCCGCAAATAGAATGGTAAATAGTTTCTTCATAAGTAAAAAAAGAAGCCCCACCCCCTGACCCCTCCCTGCGGGGGAGGGGTCAGGGGGTGGGGCTTTTGGGTTTATAGTTTATTGTTTATTTATCTTCTGTTCAAAGCCTCCAAGAAGTAGTAGTCGGCATAGTTCAGAGGAACGTCGATTTCGGCACCGTGAGGAATACTACCTACAGAGTGCATAAGCAACCAGCATCCGTTCTTGCCAAGCTCAGCGAGGTAAGCAGGTGAAGAGAGCGATGTCATGATGCGGTCAGCAAGGCTATGGTAGCCGTTCTCGGGCAGATACTTATCCATTTCATACAGAGCAGAAGCGATGCAGGCAGCTGTAGAAACGTCGCGCGGCTCGTTAGGAATATTGGGAGCATTTAGGTCCCAGTAAGGAACGAGGTCGTTCGGCATGTTCGGGTGGCGCAACATCATGTTGAGTGTGCGTACAGCCTGGTCAAGATACTTCTGGTTCTTGGTGTAGCGGTAGCAAACTGTGAAGCCGTAGATAGCCCAAGCCTGGCCGCGTGCCCATACACTCTCGTGAGCGTAGCCCTGAGCAGTGTGCTTGTGCAGAACCTCACCGGTGTTGGGGTTGTAGTCGATTACGTGGTAGCAGCTGCCGTCCTCGCGGAAGTGGTTCTTCAGAGTAGCGTCAGCGTGGCTTGTTGCCACCTTCCAGTATGTAGAGTCGCCGCTAAGCTTTGTAGCCTCAAACAGAAGTTCAAGGTTCATCATGTTGTCGATGATAACCGGACAAGTCCATCCGCGCTTCGACTGCCATCCGCGGTCAACGTTCCATGACTGGATAACGCCTGCTCCCTTGCGGAAACGTGTGCTGAGCGACTTGGCTGTCTGAACGATTACCTTCTTGTAAGCCTTTGAAGGATTGATGCGGTAGCCGTTGAGGTAGCTGCTGCCAATCATGAAGCCAACGTCGTGGTGCCATGTGAGGTACTGTATAGAGTCGAGGTTCTCGGTGAATCGCTTAGCCTGTACTGCCCACTGCTTGTCGTTTGTGAGCTTGTACATCTCCCAGAGGTCGCCAGCGAAGAAGCCTGAGCACCAGTCGTCGATAGGAACACAAACAAGGCGGCCCAACTTATCAATAGTACGTGGGTTGTTCACCTTGCCCTTGCGACCTACCTGGTCAAGCATGAGAGTGTACTGACGAGTAGCGAAGTTAACGTCGTCGCTTGCTGTCTTGTCCATGCGCTGCTTCATTTTCTCGCAGCCAGTCTTGCAGCACAATGTCTTGCCACACTCTGTCTTCTCCTTGCAGCACTCTTTCTTGGCTGTTGTCTGTGCAGACATCGGGAGGAATGTTGCTGCCATGAATAAGGCAGCAATAGTCTTGTTAATGTTATTCATTTGTTTTGTTATTAGTTTTTTTATTTCTATTTATTTCTCCAACTCTACGTCGAAACTTAGTCCGTCGGTGCATACAAACTCTATAGTTGTCGACTTCTTGGTTTGCTCTACGAGTTTGATTGCATCGTTGCCAGTGAAGTTCCACTTGCCTCGCAATGTAATGCGAACGGGAATCTCCTGGCTTGCGTTGCTGCGCCATTTGCGGCTGTATACGCTACGCTCCACACGTTTGCCGTCCTTGTAGATATCGTCGTTAGGACCGCGATATAGAGCCAAGTCGGGCTGTGTCACTGTGAGCAGCATCTTCTTGGAGTTTATCATGCGCACCATTGCCAGACATGTGGTGTCTGCCTTGAGCAGCGGACCGCCTGGCAATACATTCTTCGGAGTCTCGAACAGTACATACGATACGGTGTGAGTAGCGTCAGAGCTTACGATGTGAGCCTCGTTGTCGGCGCGCAGTACCTTGTAGGTAGGAGCGGCAGCGAAGGCGTCAATCTTCTCGCGTGTTGTCTGAGGGATAACAGCATACTCGTACGAAGCGTTCTTCGGAGCCTTACCGTGGTCGAAGTAGAGCGATGTCCACTGTCCTTCGGTCTGCTTGTCGGTGTTCTGCATACGTGATTCCTGCTTTACAAGACCTGTAAACTTAACCGGTTGCGGAGTATAATATCCCGTGCCAGCGTGGTCGAGCCATGACTTGCCGTTGCCTACAGCGTAGTTCTTCCAATAGTTCTGTGCCTTGCCGTCAGTAGCAGCCATCTGGAATACTGTTGTCTCAGTGTTGTGCTTAGAGTCGGTATTCTCAATGCCAGTGCCGAGACAAACAATCACATTGTCGAAGAAGTGGAACGACTTGCGTGCTCTATGCGATCCGTCGTACTTGTCATGCTCGTGCAGCTTCATTCCAAAGTTGCCGTTTACGCCACGCTGTGAGAGTCCGCCTGCAAAGGCTTCGTCCGATAGCAGCATTTCTTCTACACCCGAGAAGGTGTCCACGTTGCGTACCTGAGCCTTCAGTTCTGCCCAAGGCAGATGGATAGATGTAGTACCTGGTATGCGGTTCCAGTCAAATCCAGACTGTTGCCATCCGCTTGTCTTCGGTGTAACGTCGGTTCCTGTAGGTGCAGTCAGTATCTGCAAACTTCCGAAACCGAGGTAGCGACCGTAAAGGTTCTCGCCGATGTAGTGCTCGGCATCCCACAGATAGCGGCTGTGTCCGCGTACCACTGCCGACCAGTTGTTGCGTCTCTGTACCGATACACAGGCATAGCCTAGTGCCATATTGCCTTGCGGATCGTCTTCGGGAGCACTTCCCATTGTTACGATTTTCTGCTTTATCTTCTTGTCGAGCACGTTCTTTACGTTAGTGGCAAGTCGTAGATAGGCGTTACCCATCTCACGGTCGAACCGTTGTTTGCCGTCGGGTGTGCCTGAGAGTGCCATGTAACCATAATGTATCGGCATTAGCTTGCCCTTGCCGTCGGGATGTCTGCCCGACATAGAGAGTGGGAACTCCAGCTTGTTGCAGTAGAAACGCATAGCCAGAAGCGCGTTCTTTACAGTCTGATGAGCCAGTTCGCCTACAGCAAAATCGGTTCCGCTGAACAGGTATATCATCTGTGTTGCTCCGCTCAGACCTCCGATAGCATATGCAGGATAGTTGTTGCAGTGATGGTAAGCCGAACCGTCAATCTTGAACGAGTCGTTCAATCCTTGTGCAGGACGGCAACCCCAGTCAAGCCAGCGGCTGCAAGAGCGCAGATAGCGTAATTTCTCAGGCGAATCGTCCATAAGCAATATGCTTGCCATGCAGCCTTGAGCGGCGGTATTGAATGTGTCCATGTCCATGCCGTTTTCTACTGGTTTTGTGTACAGCTCGTTGGTCTGCGAATACCATATCATGGTGTTCACAGCCTCTTCAAGCTTACCTTCCTCGCGCAGCACATCCTTCATAAGGAAATAGGCTGAATACATGTTACGCAGCGAGTAGCCGTAGTGGTGTACATTGCCCCAGCAGCTGCCCCAGCAAACACCCTGGTCGGTGATGTTGTCGTACATGAGGAGGAACATCTTCTTCAGTTCGGCCTTGTCGGAAGCTTCGGTAGCGTTGTTCCATGCGAATGCAATCTTTTGCATGAGGTTGAAATACTCCAGCATTTCAAATCCGGTGCGGGTCAATATGTTCTTGTCCCACGGCTTGATGATGCGCTCGTAAGCCTCGGCGTGGCGTACATACCAGATAGGTGTACCGGTGATGTTGCCGTTCTTGCGGCTGATGTTGTACTTGGCAAACTTCGAGCGAAGCTCGTCCATGTGCTTCGGATACAACTTGCTTGGTGTATAGATGAGTTCACGGAATCGCTCTTCGATAACCTTTATCTGTTGGCGGTTTTGCTGTGTGAGTTCGGTCAACGGAATATCGGGCTGAGTATTGTAGTTCTTCAATACCACAAGCCAATGGGTCTTTGTCTTCTTGTTGACAAAAGGAATCTGCATATCGGCAGTCTGCTGACGCGGGTCTACCTTGATGGCAGTGATGAGATGGTCGAAGTAGAGCTTGCCCTTAACGTTGGGAGCGTCGATACGTATCTCGTTCATGCCCACTTCGGGAGTTCCCTCCATGTCGCGTTCGTAGCAAACCCATATACCGCGCCAACCACGGAAGTTGATGTTGACGGGAAATGAGGTGCACTGCTTGCCGTCCTTCAGGAAGTTGAAACGGATTTGTTTGTCCTTCTGAGGTTGTTCGTTGTATACCCATACGATGAAAGCCGACAGATAGTTGTCGACACCGCTCTTGTCGAGCGGCTCAAACTGCAAGTCTTTCTTTATTGACAGCGAGGCACCTGGCTGGAATGTCCACTGCAATGAAGTCTTGCCGTTTCTCCAATGCGCGTCACTCAGTTCAACGGCCGACTTGCAGGTCTTGATATACGAGAGTTCCTGCTTGTTCTCAAACGAGAACATACGAGGGTCGTCGTACATCTGGGCTTGTGCTGTTGCACATACGCCGCTTAAGCCGATGACGGTGGCGAGTATGTTGTTCTTTAGGTTCATTTTGATATCGGATTTCGTTTCTTTTATGAGCTTAAGGAGTTAAAAGGAGGGTGTGATTGACACACCCTCTCTTAATATTACTCAACAACCTTAATGGTCAACTCCTTCATGATTCTTGAATCATTCTTGTAGTTAACCTTTGTTGCGATGAATGTTGCCTTGTATTCGCCCACCTTATTATATGTATAGGTGTAGTTCTCAACATTCTGTGTTATGTTCTTGATGACAGTGCCCTGGTCAGGTTCACAGTATGTGGTAATCAAGCCGTCAGAAACGAGCCAGCCGTTTTTGTTGCCTGTCTTACCGCCACCACCGGCGATGTAGAAGCCACCGTTCTGTGCATTTACCACTTTCCAGATACCGGGTGTGTTGTTTGTCATTGTGCCGTACTCGCGGTTGGTCTTCATGCCAGCCTGCTTCTCGAGGTGGTGGTTGCACATCATGTTGACAGCTGTAAATCCGTACTGGCTCGGCATAAACTTCGAAACGATACCATCCTTGCGTACGTTCTCGATGTACATCTCCGAGAAGTTGTAACGTGGCATTGAGTTCTTGGCATCGTCAATAGCCTGGTAGTGTATAGCCAGTGTCATAGGCTTGCCAAGATATTTTGTTACGTCGACAGTGTATTCTTTCTGAATGTTTGGCTTGTCAGGAAGTTCGCTCTTTGCAACGAGCTCGTTCCATGCAAACTTCTCAACGAGTACAGAGTCCTTCTTGAAATCGTTCTTGGCGAGACCCTCAAACTGGTCGCTTACTAACATTTCTAGAGTATTCTCGTATGTCTTGCCGTACTGTGTGCCAATCTTGAAATGCAGTATTGCCGATTCGATATCCTCAGGAGCTACTTCTGTACGTTGACGATGTGCATATACAGCACCCGGTTCACCGCTATAGAACATAATGTTGTCGGGGTCGCCTGAGAAGTTGAACACTACTGGTGTGCCAGCCTTTACTGTTACGACGTCGCCCTGCATTGACACGCCGTCATTCTGATCGACGCGGATGCCCATCTTGACGTCTTCTGTCAGCTCGTTGTCGCAACTTGTAATCATTGCGGCACCGAGCAGGAAGAATATATAATATTTAATTTTCTTCATTTTTCTGTTTTTTTACTGGTTTGAATTTCAAGTAACTAATACTTTACCATCCTGGGTTGTTCTTTGTGATGAGCTTGTTTACAGACATCTCCAGGGCAGGGATGGGGAAGTAGTTGTATGCTTCAGATATGTTGAAGTATGTGTGTACGTTGTTAGGACCGAGGTTCCAGTTCTCTCCCGACTGTGCACGCTGTACAAGAGCGTTCATGTTCTGTACATACTCACCCCAACGGATAAGGTCGAAGCGGCGTGTCATCTCGAAGCAAAGCTCCATAGCGCGCTCGTCCTTGACAGCCTGACGGAAGTCTTCAGTGTTCATGCTACCCTTATCGATGACTTTGATGCCAGCACGTTCACGTACCTCGTTGATGCAATCGTAAGCCAAATCAGTTGGAGCAGCGTTAATTTCGTTCTCACACTCGGCAATCATAAGCAGTACGTCAGAGTAGCGAAGAATCGGGAAGTTGATAGCAGTAAGGTTTCTGTTTTTCTTGTCGGCCTCATACTCGCGACGCCACTTGGCACAGCAACGATCATAGTACTTAGAAGCTGTCTTCTTCTCACGGTCACCGATTGTTGCACCAGGTTCAGTCTCGCCATACTGGAATGATTGGTCCCAATACTGCTTCTTAACCTCTTCCAACTTGCCAACCTCAAACTCGCGGCCGTCAACAGCACCACCTTTCCCTAAAGATTGTGTGTACTTGAACGGAGCGATAGACCAGTTCATACGGTTGATGTCTTTGTTCTCAGTATAGAGTTCATAGAGTTTCGGAGTGCTCCAGAATTGACCGTATCCATAGCCTGGGTCTTTCTTTCCTACATATGAATTATTTTCTGAAAGGTCTGGAGCAACAATACCGATGGTGTTGCCTACACGACCCTCTGTTGTCATAGTACCCTTGCCATTGCCTGCAAACTCTGCTTCCCATATGCTCTCGTTGGCTGTAGAGTTGTAACGGTCGGCACATTGGTCGATGAAGTAGTCCCAATAGTTAGGGGCAAGATCGTGTCCCTGTGTCATTACCATCTTGGCAAATTTGCCAGCCTCGGTGAAGTACTTCTTTGTCTCAGCCTTGTTCTCAGCCACCTTCATACGGTGGAATTCACCTGCACGGAACATATATACACGTGCCAGAATGCCCCATGCTGTCGACTTTGATACTCGTCCCGGCTCATAATTGAGTGATGATGCAGTAGGAAGGTCTTCTGCACTCTCTTCCATTTCTTTGCAGATGAAGTCGTAGATCTCGGTTCTCGGTGTCACGGCACGCTGCAGGTTCTTCACGTCAAGTACAGGCTCTGTATAGAAAGGTACGTCGCCCCAGCACTCTACGAGATTGAAGTAGTAGAAAGCGCGAAGGAAGCGAGCTTCTGCTGTATAGCGCTTGAGGTTGGCAGGCTTCATGTCCTTGATGTCTTCAATCTGGCTGAGCAGGATGTTGGCGCGGTTCACACCAGCATAGAGTGTATACCAGAATGAAGCTACATACGAGTCGCTCGAAGTTGCATTGTTGCAGATAAGGCCACCGTTTAATGGAGCACGTCCGCTACCACCGTAGTGTTCAAGGTCATCACCGCCTACGAGGTGGAAGTAGTTGCCACCATAGTACGACTGCTGTGTAATGATGGCGTAGATGCCTTTCAGAAACGAAGTAGCTTCGGTTTCTGTCTTGAGATAGGTGTCCGACGTAGCGCTTGTCGGTTCCTTGTCAAGGAAGTCGCAGCTGCCCATTGAGAGCAGCGCTGCGAGCAATATGATTGTTGTCTTTATAGATTTCATATATATATAATATGTGTTTAATAGTAATGCATTTTAACTTCTTAGAAACCGAGGCTTACACCGAAGCTGAACTGACGAGCGCGTGGATAAGCCGAGAAGTCAAGTCCCGGAGTAAGGGCGCTGTTGCGGATTGATACCTCAGGGTCGTAACCGCTATAGTTGGTGAGAGTCCAGAGGTTCTGTGCTGCAAAGTAAACGCGCAGGTTGTCGATGCGGAAGCGTGTGAGCAACTTCTTCGGTACTGTATAGCCCAATGTGAGGGTCTTCAGACGCAGGAATGAGCCATCCTCGATAACGCGGCTTGAGAATACGCGGTTTGAGCTTGATGCTGTAGCACGAGGAATGTCGCTATACGGGTTGTCCTCTGTCCAACGGTCGGCGTACGATGCAAACTGGTTGAGCTCGCGAGCCTTGTTCCATCCTGACTCGAAGAAGAGGCGGTTGGCATTGAGCACATCGTTGCCGTACGACCACTGGAAGAATACGCTGAGGTCGAAGTCACCGTATGTGAAGTTGTTGGTGAAACCACCTGTGTGTACTGGCAGACCATTGCCGATGATGGTGCGGTCGTTGTCGTCGATGATACCGTCGTCATTGAGGTCGTGGTATTTAGGCATACCCGGCTGTGTGTTGTTCTCGCTGGTGTAGTGAGCTACAGTAGGCTTCAATGTGTATGTGTCGCCCGACTTGTCGAAGTCGTCATACTTGTATGTGCCCTCGTAGATGAATCCGTACATAGAACCCATTGACTGGCCAACCTTAGCTATATAGCTCTGCTGGGTGTTGAAGTTCTGGTCGAACGAAGCAGCTGTAGTCAGAGTGGTCTGTCCCTCGGTCAGTGCCAACACCTTATTTTTGTTGAATGCGATGTTGAAGTTGGTCTCCCATGTGAACTTCTTGTTCTTGATGTTGACGGTATTGAGGGTGAACTCGATACCCTGGTTGCGTACCTTACCGATGTTCTTCATAGAGCTTACGTAGCCTGAAGAAAGCGGCATGTTGGCGTTGAGCAGAAGGTCGCGTGTGGTCTTGCTATAGAGGTCGAGTGTAATGCCGATGCGGTCGTTGAGGAATCCGAGGTCGAAACCGAGGTTCCACTGTTCTGTTGTCTCCCACTTAAGGTCGTGGTTGCGCAGTGTAGAAGGTACAGTACCTACGTTGTTTACATTGCTGCCCTCAGGGAATACACCGCTCGGAGTAGCGCCGAGGTAAACCTGACCGTTCCACTGCTTTACTACCTTATAGAGTCCGTATGAGTCGTACTCGCCTACACGGTTGTTACCGGTAAGACCCCATGACAAACGAATCTTTGCATTGTTCACATATTTATTATATGGCTTCATGAAGCCTTCCTCAGCCACGTTCCAAGCCAATGAACCTGAAGGGAAGTAGCCGAAGCGATTGCCCTTGCTGAACTTAGACGAACCGTCGGCACGCATTGTGAATGTAGCGTAGTAGCACGACTTGTAGTTGTAGTTGAAGCGTCCGAAGTAAGACATCATCGACCATGAGCTCTTCAGTGAAGAAGCGCCTGTAGGAGTACCCTGGTCCATACCCGACATGCCGAGGTTTTCGTTAGGGATGTTGATGGTCTTGTATGAATAGTAGTCGTAGTCAGAGTTCTGCAATGAGAAACCGAGCAATGTGTTGAAGAAGTGCTTCTTCTTGATGTTGGTCTGATATGTCAGGGTGTTCTCGTTGAGCCATGTAGAGCGCGAAGAGCGTGTAACGCGAGCGTTCACCTTATCATTTGAAATCGGACCACCGTAACGGGTCTTAGAGTTGTTGAAGTTGTCGTTGTTGTAACCAGTGTCGGTATAACCGCCCGAAACCTTCAGCTTCAGACCCTTCATAATGTCATACTCCAAGAAGCCGTTGAACTGAACGTATGTGTTCAGAGTATGGTTATAAGCGTTCTGGAGGTCCATGTATGGGTTGAAACGGTAGTCGTTAGTTGTGTTTACCATATCGTCGACACCATTGTTAAGAAGGGTTGACAGCGGAGTACCAGGCTGTGTTACCGGACGATAGCCCCATACGTTATAGAACAAGTTGTTCATACCCGAGCTGGCGTTCTGCGAAGGCGAAGCACCCTCCTGGTTTGTACGAGAGTAGTTGACATTGAGGTTGATGCGCAGCTTGTTCTTCTTTATGTTTGTGCCCATACGACCCTGAACGCGGTTGTAGTTAGAGTTGATAACAACACCGTCCTGGTCGAAGTAAGACAAAGAAGCGTTGTAGCGGATGTCCTGGCTACCACCAGTTACGCTAACGTTGTGGCTCTGGATAGGAGCTGAGTGGAAAATCATGTCCTGCCAGTTGTACTGAGCGATATTGCGATAATCCTCGAGTGTCCACTCCTTGCCATCATATTCTCTGATGTACGGATTGATGTTATTGGCTGTTGTAGGATTAATTTCGTTCTGGAGCTTAACGAATTCGTAAGCGTCCATCATCTCCATCTTCTTAGTTACGGTCTGCCAGCCATAGCTGCCGTCGTAAGTAATCTTAGCCTTACCAGTCTGACCGCTCTTGGTCGTGATGATGACAACACCGTTGGCACCACGTGCACCGTAGATAGCCGATGCCGAAGCATCCTTAAGAATGTTGAGCGACTTGATGTCGTTAGGGTTGATGCTGGCTGCTACCGAAGCATTCTCAACTGGGAATCCGTCGATGACATAGAGAGGGGTGTTGGCCTGTGTCAGTGAGTTGTTACCACGGATGGTGATGTTCATCTGTCCACCCGGCATACCTTCGCCTGAAGATACGTTGACACCGGCAATGCGTCCACCAAGAGTCTGGTCGATTGATGACACCGGAGTGTTGGTGAGCTGGCTTACGTCAGCCTTGGCAACCGAACCCGTAAGGTCGCGCTGGCGAACCGGCTGATAGCCCACAACTACGATTTCGCCAAGAGTCTTCTTGTCTTCTTCCAGTACGATCTGCATTATCTTACCCGGTGTAGCCTTTTCTTCCTTGGTGTTGTATCCGAGGAAAGAGAACTGCAGCACGGTGCCGCGCTTCACGTTGATGGTGAATGCACCGTCGATGTCGGTAACGGCTCCAACATTGTTGTTGCCCTTCACCTTGATGCTAACTCCCGGCATAGTTTCGCCGGTATCGTCCTTGACAATTCCCGACACCTTTTCCTGCGCCATAGCAGTGAGCGATGTAGCGAAAATCATCATAAGCAAGAATACCAGAGTCTTGATTGTTTGGATTTTTACTCTAATTTTCATTTCTTGAAGGTTTAAAGATTATATTAATTGTTGTTTGTTCGGGTTCTCGTCTGCAAATTTAATATAGTAATGTCGCGTGTGGGTTTAGTATAATACATATAAGTTCTTTTTGGGTACAAAAAGTGCTTTTTCTTTGTTTTTAGTACATTTTTGTATGTTCGTTGAACAAAATTAAACTTTTTTTCTTTTGCTTTTTCGGTTCTCTTTTAGGTTTTAGTTATTTCTGCATCAGAAAATGTATCTGCTCACGTCGCTGCATTAGATATCGCTTTTCATTGGCTTTATCGTTTTGCAAATATACAAAATGTCTTGACAAGAAGCAAAGAATATAGCAGATATTTTAACTAAAATCGAAAAAAGAATAAAAAAACAATATCGTGCCAAATCAAATACGAAAGTATTATTATAAGTAACAGTTCTCCTACAGATTGCTATGTTTCGATGTAGTTTTGAAAAGGAGTCCTTTTGGATTGCAGAACGAGTCCTTTTGGTGAGCAAAAGGAGTCCTTTTAAAAGGCAAAAGGACAACTATTGGAAGGCAAAAGGAGTCCTTTTGATTTTGGGGTGGATTTCCTCCTATAGAAAGTAGCTCATATATTAAAATAAATATGACCACATACTTATTAAATGGCAAAGTATATTATAATAAATGGTCAAGTATTATTATAATACTTCTCGTTCGGTCTTCGTTCGGTCTTCGATTGGTCTTCGATTGGTCTTCGATTGGTCTTCGATCGGTTCTCGTTCGGTCTTCGATAGGTTCTCGTTTGGTCTTCGTTCGGTCTTCGATCGGTTCTCGTTCGTCCTCCGTTCATCCTTCGTTCATCCTCCGTTCGCCCTTCGATTGTTCTTCGTTCGCGAATCGAAGATCCATCGAATAGATATCAAAGTATCAACGGATTATTAACGGAACGTCTACCGACGTACAACGATATCGTAGTGAATACGTAACGGCTACTCATGCTTTTTTGTACGCAATCATACACTATACGTACAAAAACGGAATGATTTGTTTCTTTATTAAATAACATTTTTGATTTCATTTAGTAATTTTGCAAACGGAAAATATAACAACTTAAATCAACTTTATAAATTTATTATCTATTATGAAATTATCTAACAAACTAAATTCACTGCTTGTAGCACCGCTCGCAATAGCTTTGTTTGCAGCATGCTCAACAGACGAGAATTTGTCGGACGGGGGGGTACAATCTCAACGTCTCATCATTCATGCTACAAGTGAAGCAGGTGACGGTACTCGTACAGACTACAGCGATGCTGACGGAAAATATACCGCTAAATGGAATACAAATGATGTTGTAACCATTTTTGCCAGTAGCAAAGATAAAAACGGTAAATTTACTGTATCTAAGATTAACGATGCCGAAGCACATAGTGCCGACCTTACCGGTAGCATTAATGAAAACCTGATTGCCAAGACCGAAATAACTGGTTATATCCACAACTCAAATGTAAATGCTGTTAATAATGGTGTGGTTGATGCGAATGGTGTAGGCACACAGTTACAGGTGGATTATTCGGAGCAGAAAGGAACTTTCGAGGATGCTATGTCGCGTAACGTATTGTTCGGTAAGGGTACTTACGACCCTGCAAACGGTAACGAACTTAGTATGAAGTTCGAATATCTTACCACTTTCTTGAAGTTGACACTCGATTTCGGTGACAATACACCTAACTCAACAGCCTCTCTCTTGATTACTGGCGATAATCTGCTAAGTATGTCAAGAGTGAATACTGCTGGTAATAATGCTGGTAAGACAAACTACACAAATGGTGGTACAATAACGGTTTCTCCTGTGACTATTGTCAACGGAAAGGCTGTTGTGTATGTTGCCCTTTATGCTCGTGAGTTGAGTAACGTTAAGCTTTGTGCTTTGTTTGAGGATGGTTCAGCTTATAATTTTGATATTTCCAATTCGGTTTCCGCAAACCTTAAGCCCGGTATCATCTATGACATTCAGCGTACTGGTGTAAAGGCAGATATGGCTGAGGCTACATCATTCGCAAGCGGAACTGGTACAGAAGCTGATCCGTATATTATAGAGACTGTTGGTCAGTTGAAGTATATGGAAAAGATGACTCAAGAGGACAAATACTTTTATAATGGTAAATTCTTTAAACTTGACAATGATTTGACAATTAATGGTGAGTGGACACCTATAGGAACAAACGACAAACCGTTCCGTGGCACTTTCGATGGAAATGGACACACCATCTATGGAAATCTGAAATTTAATAACGTTGCCCAAAACGGTGCGGTAGGATTGTTCGGATATGCTGGTAATAATGCTGTAATAAAGAACCTGAATAATCGTGCCACTATAACATCTACATCTCAGTATAATGGTAATTATACTGGTGCTATTGTAGGTAGAGCACTTAATAATCTCACAATGCAGAATTGTAGCAACTATGGCGTTGTCAAGGGTGGTACTTCTTTTGTAGGTGGTTTGATTGGTAATGTTTATCTTGGTAAAGATGGTCAGAATTACAAGACAATTATCGAGGCTTGTCATAATGAAGGCAATGTTACTTGTACTTATACGGGAACAGCAACTTCTTCTGTAGGTGGAATTGCAGGTATTGTTGGTGGCAATGATAAAGCAGATCCTGTATTGGAGGTTAAGGGTTGTTACAACCAAAATGTAATTTTGTCAAGCGACAAAACAGGTAGTATTTATAGCGCTGGTATATTAGGATTGGTGCAGAATGCTAAGAAAGATGCTGCCCAAGTGAAGGTTATTGCTTGTTGGGTTGACAATACAACCTTAGCACAGAAGGGAAATCGTGCTGCCATTATAGCAAGTGGAAATGCTGCTGACATCTATTATTCTGTTAGCAATTGTTGGACCTCACTTGATAGAGTTGTGATTGCTGGTGATAAAATTACTGGAAATAATGTTGTAGTTACCAATTGCATTGTGAAAAAGACAAAGGCTCTTAAGGATTTTGTATCGGATATGAATAAGGCTTGGGGCTCAACTGCTTATGAATTTAATACTGACGGCACTATCATAACAAAGAAATAAAACGTATAAACATTTATATAACAAGAATTTATGAATACAAAAAAATTATATACCGCTCCTTCAATAGAAGTTGTTGAATTGGAAACAGTCAACGTTATTGCAGCCTCAATTGGTGATCCTACTCCTGGAAAAGACCCATTCCAGTCAGCCTCTCCTGCTGAGACAACTCCCAGCACAGCCAGCTTTGACTTATGGAATGACACGGAAGTTGCAGAATAATATGTAGAATAATATAATCGCAAGGATATTATAAATGCCGTCTGCGAGCAAACGAATAGGTTTGCTTGTAGGCGGTTTTTATATGAATAAACTTATGTCCTGAGACGCTTGTATCTGTCTCCAAATATGAATACGTATTCATCTGCCAACGATAACGTATTCATCTGCCAATGATAACGTTTTCATTGGGCAACGATAACGTATTCGTTTTTTCTTTAATATATAACAAAGAGGGGCGCTTCACAAATTGAAGTGCCCCTCTTTAAGTATTACATTCTACATATTATAATATATGTAATTGTTTTCTTTTATAATAGACTTATTGGTCTATTCGCCTCCCCATTCTTTGTGCTGTTTCAAGTTGAGGTCTGTATCAATCTCATTTTGTGGGATTGGCCAAACGTCATCTTGAGGACCTCTGTAAGAACGGGTGTAATCTCCCATACTGTATGTTTCATATTCTTTATTCATACGTTCAACGGCATTTTTCTTTTAGGAATATTTCTTGTGTCGCATTATTTTTTTTTAGACGAAAAAAATATAAAGTAGTAAACTACTTTTCCCAATATTTTTCAGCCATAGGCTGCAACCTTTCTCTTAGTACTTCCATCACTGTTTCGAAATTAAGAGTCTCTTTCCATTGAATCTTTTTCAAAAATGCTTTCCAACGAATTATCCGTGCTGCATCTGTTGCAAAACTTTCTGTAAACAACTGCAATTCTGGATTGTATTTTAGACCTCGATTATCGAAAGTAGCCTTGATAGCATCATATAACGTTTCGTTATCCAAGTCCCTATTTATCAGGAGTTGATAACAGTCGAAGAAATCTTTCATGCGACTATTGAGTACATCACGGTCTATCATTGTATGAAATTTCTCTGCGACAACTGTCTCCAATGAATATGCCTGTATGTTTACAGATGGAATGTCGGGCAATAGCAATGGAAAGTCAATGGTTGTGGGATATGGAGTAACAATATCACCAAAACCAATGTCAACAGACATGTTGTAAGCAATGGTATCCATGTGGGCAGTAAAGTAGAATCTGGTGCCAGGATATTTCTTTTCGACTGTGATTGGTTCTAACTTGATGCTGTCAACGTCAAACGTCACTCCATCCTCGTCGCATACAATGTCTAAAATTTCATGGAACACATGCGCAAGATAATCCCTGTCATGACCGATTCTGTCAGCCATAAAATCAACATCTACCGTAGGGCGTGACTCAAGTCCATTTATGGCATAAAGCAAAGAGCCTCCTTTCAACAAGAAATTGTCCTTATATTGGCTGACAGATACTCTGTAAAGCAATCTTTCGTTGAAGTATCTTGCCAAGAGATACATATATTTATAGCCAGTCTCATTCATTAGATTGAGCAAGCGTGTTTTTATAGACTTGCCGTAGTTTTTCTTTCCCATTTTATTCTATTGCTATTTCAAGGTAATTTTTCAGTGTGTTGAACACTCTGAGGCGTTTTGCAAAATCTTGCAAACGAGTGAGATTACGATTAGGCTTTCTCAGATAAGAGCGTATCACTTCCGCACATATATCCAAACCCAATTTGTTTCTGTATTTCACAGCATCACAAACACTTCGCTCCATATCGGTAATGCGAACATGGTTTCCGGAAATATCAGCATCCATAATGCCAAACTCCAGGTTCTCCTTTTTCCAATAATACAGTTCTATCGGAAGGGTATCGGGTATTACCACTTTCCGTTTATTGGCAATGGCAATGCAAAAGGCAGGTGGAACTGTTGTCGAAAGCTGATGGTAAGACCAGGCATTGTATAGGCATATGATACCATTTGGCACAATCCGCTCCACATCAATCATTGTATTAAGCAAGGCATCAGGGACTGCATATATGCCGTGACGCAACTTTATCAGGTCGCCACGTTCTTTGGCTCTCAGCAGCCGCTTATACTCTGACGTATCAGGTATATCAGTCGTAGAGATTGTGCCTCCAAGTGCTGACACTTTATGCATTATATTGTCCATTTCACATTTTATTATATGTTATCACTGCTGCAAAAATACAATTAATTTTGGAAATGTGGTAATATTCTACGGATAATTTTATAAAATACCGTATGCTTTTGCTGGTTTTGTATGAGGATGTGCATTATATGTTTCTACGCAAGTAAAATTTTAAGTTTTTCTTGCGTAGAAACATAGAATGCTGTAAAATGTATTCCCCTTTGCCTACTGCGCCGACTGCTGGCTGTCGGCATTACGATAAGCTGAGGGCTGTATCTTGTATGTGTCCTTGAAGCACTTGCAGAAGTAGCGTGGCGAAGAGAAGCCGTTGGCGTAGCTCACTTCGGCAATGCTTAGGTCGTGACGTTCGCGCAACATATCGGCGGCTTTACGCAGTCGCAGGTTGAGGATGAAGCTCTTTGGGGTTTCGCCCGTAAGGTTCTTCCACTTGTTGAAGAATGCTGTGCGCGACATTCCTATTTCTCTTGCAAATGTGTCAACGCTGAATTCTGAGTCGGAATAGTAGCGGTCGATGATGAGCATAGCGCGGTCGAGCAGGTCCTTATCCATAGGATTGGTGGCGAGCATGTCGGCCTCGTGATGCGGATGCTGGCTGAACTTACGTTGCAGCAGGCGTCGCATATTGATGAGGTTGTTGCATCGCGACACGAGCACATCGTTGTTGAATGGCTTTGTAATGTAGTCGTCGGCACCCGTTTTCAGTCCTTCGAGCTTCTTCTCGACGGCTGTGCGTGCCGTGAGCAGAACCACCGGGATGTGACAGGTAGTGAAGTCGTGCTTTATGGTCTTGCACAATTCCAGTCCGTCGATGTTAGGCATCATCACGTCGCTGAGGATGATGTCGGGCATTTCGTCGCCTATCATCTCCAGAGCTTCGGCTCCGTCTACAGCCGTGCGTGTGCGGTAGAGTGGGGCGAAGAGCGTAGAGAGCAGCTGTCGGATGTCGTCGTTGTCCTCGACAATGAGTATTATCGGGCGCTCGTCGTGACCTTCAGGCGTATTGCTTGTGTCGTTTTCCACCGAGGTGTGACTCGTTGTGGCGCTGTCGTTAGCTGCCAGAAGTTCCTTGGTATTGTCGTTAGGCAATGGTTCGTCGGTGGTTTCCTCGGCAGCGAAAGCGTCGCGCTGTGTAGGCAGCGTCACGCTGAACTTGGTGCCCTGTCCCTGTTCTGATGTCACCTCAATCGTTCCGTGGTGCATGTCGACAATGCCTTTGGTCAGGTTCAGACCGATGCCGGTGCCGATGTCGGCAACAGTCTCGATGTTGCGAGCCTGATAGAATCGGCTGAACAGATGCGGCAGATCCTCCTTGGCAATGCCCGAACCGGTGTCGCTGACCGTTATTACAGCCTGAGAGTCGTCGGCATGTGCCGCAATAGTCACCATTCCGCCCTGCGGAGTATGCTTGATGGCGTTGGATACGAGATTGCTCACCACCTTTTGCATCTGCTTCGGGTCGAACCACATAGGCAGTTGGTCGGGCACATCAATCTGTAGGGTGATGTCCTTGCCCAATGTATACTCGGTGAAGAGCGTAGCCGTATTGCGCAGCAGAGCCGACATGTCGGCATGGCGTGCGTGGATATGTGTGTGTCCCTGCTCCTGTTTGCGGAAGTCGAGCAGTTCGGATATGAGGCTGCGCAGCTGGCTACAGTTGCGATATATGCCCATCAGCTTGTTGCGCGTGTCGCCTGTACACGACATTTCCTTAATGAGCGAGTCGGCGAGACTTATGATTACCGTGAGCGGAGTGCGTATCTCGTGCGACACGTTGAAGAAGAAGCGCAGCTTCGACTGGTTCTGTTCCTCGATGTCGTGTACACGTTGCTTCTCAAACTTGAGCGATTCAGCCAGGCGTATGCGGTCGCGGTATTCGAGCGAGAGCCACCATACGGCAGCGCCTATACACATTGTATATATAATATAAGCCCACCAAGAGAGATACCAAGGCGGCTGTATGCGTATCTTTAGACTTGCTGTGGCTATGTCGCTGCCCGGGCAACGCAGTTCGAGAGTGTATGTTCCCGATGGCAGACCGCTGAACGACAGAATCTTCTGGCGTGCAGGAATCCATTGGTTAGACAGTCCTTTGAGTCGGAACTCAACGGGTCGGTCGTTAGCCTTAATGAAGTTGGTGGTGAAATATTCCACGCTGAACACGGTCTGGTCGTGGTCGAGCGTGAGTTCCTTGGTGTATCGCAGGTCGTAGTCAAGGATGTTCGACCCGTCGTCGGGCTGTATCTCCTTGCCGTTGACGTACAGCTGGCTGAAGCCCAAGCGGAACGGCGCGGCAGTCTTGTAAAGGTCGCGCTCGTCGAACATCACCATTCCGTCGATGCCGCCAATGAGCACCTTGCCGTCGTGCGTCACGTACAGTCCCTTCTCGTTGATTGACTCAAGCGGAATGCCCACAGCACAGTCGTAGTTGCGTATCTCGCGTGTGCGGGTGTTGAGTACAGCGAAACCGTGGTTGGTAATGAGTAGCATGCTGTATTTGTCGAGCGACGAAGGTGTGGCGGCATATACGCCGTCGCCCTTTAGTCCGTCGGCAGTACCGTATGTCGTGAAGTGCTTGTTCTTCTCGTCATACATATTGATGTTGCCACTTGCTGTCGACAGCCAGACACGTCCCAGTCGGTCGTTGGTGATATGGCATACGTAGTTGTTGCTGATAGTAGTGGTGTCGCCCGAATGGTGGACAAAGTGTTTGTATTTGCCCGTGCTCAGGTCGTAGCGATAAACGCCGTTGCCGTCGGTGGCTATCCACAGACGATTGTGTCGGTCGATGCACAGGCTCGGCACAGCCAGCATGTGCTCGCCTTGTATGAGTCGGGTGAAGCGAGGCGTGCCATTGTCGTCGGGATTGATGTATGCCACACCGTTCTGTGTGGCTACATATATGCGTCCCTTATATTCTGTGATGTCGCGCACGATGTCGTCAGGCAGCGATGTACGGTCGTTGCGATTGTGGCGATAGTTGCGTACGTTGCCCGTTGCCAGGTCTACACGATAGAGTCCGTCGAGATGAGAGCCCACCCACATTGTGTTGCGTTGGCGGTCGAAGTACAGAGCCTTGATATTGGCAGCAGGTATACTGCTGTATCGGCTGAACTCCTTAGTATTGCGGTCGTATAAGTTCAGTCCGCCACCTTCGGTGCTTATCCACAACCGTCCGCTTGCGTCTTCAGCCATACATCCCACAACGGGGAAGCTGAGTGCGCCCTTCTGTCTGGTAGAGGCACGATAGCGTGTGAATATCTCGTATTCAGGATTGACATAGTTGACGCCACCGAAGTAGGTGCCTATCCACAGAGTGCCCTGTTGGTCGCATATAATGCTCCATATACTTGAGTTGGTGAGGCTGCCCACCTGGCCGTCGGCAGTAAACAGACGATGCTGTCCGTTAGTGGGGTTGTAGCGCACCAGTCCGTGATAAGTGCCTATCCACATGTTGCCCAGACGGTCTTCGCAGAACGTTCTGACAAAGTTGCTCACGAGCCATGAGCCAGCTTTCACGTTGGTGATGTTGCCGTTGGGTGCAATGGTCCACAATCCGTTATACCAGCTGCCCACCCATATATTATGGCGTGAGTCCTCGTATATGGTAGTAATGTGGGCGTCGTTGATGATATGCTTTAGTTTGCCACCCTGCAGGAGATACAATCCTCCGCTTGTAGTGCCTATCCACAATCTTTTGCGACTGTCAAGAGTCATCGTAGACACCGTTTTGTGATTCGGCAGTCGTGCGAACAGCTTCTTGGTCTTGCCCTTGTCGGTGGTGCGGTATATAATGTTCTTGTCCGACATGTACAAGGCGTCGCTGTAGCATATCGACATGTTGCCGCTCCGATGCAGCGTAGTGAAGCGTCGTGTGTACACGTCGAGGCAAGCCACGCCTTCCGAGCATGACAGATATATGGTGTGCTTGCCGTCGCCTACAACCTGGCGCACGTTGTTGCAGAATAAAGAATGCGGATTTTTGGCGTCGTAGCTGTATACGTGTATGGAGTTGCCGTTGTAGTAGTCCAGACCCATACGCGTAGCCATCCATATTGTTCCGCCCTTGTCGGCAAACACGCTGTTGACGGATATTTGCGACAGTCCGTTGGCGGGAGTCAGGTGGTTGAAGTATATGTTTTGTGCGTGTGTCGTCAAACTGCACACTATATATATAAATAAGGTAATAAGACGTCTCATAGTCAATGGTCTTGTTGTATAGATTATTTTATGTAGAAGTCGGCTGTTAGTTGCTCATACCATCCCGAACGGTTGCCGAAGGCATCCTGAAGACATTGCTCCTCAGACATGAACTCGTGCGTACACGATGCGTGGCGGAATGCTATGAGATAGCGTTTAGGCTGTTTGCGCTGTGTGGTGCGTATGGCGCAGCGTCGTGAAGGTGTAAGGTTTGCCATGTAAGCTTCGGTGCAGAATTGGCTGAGGCAGTCGGCTGGTATCACGGCGCTGAATTCGCCGTTGGCTGCAAGCAGTTGTGCCACCGTCTCGAACAGCTGTCGATAGGGCAGGGTGTCGGCATGTCGTGCCACGGCACGTTGCTGGTCGGGATTCTTGAGTGAGTCGGTGAAGAACGGCGGATTGCACACTATGGCGTCAAATAGTCCGTGTGTGTCGGCAGAGAGGTTCTGTACTGGCGATTCGACTATGCTGATACGGCTGGCAAAAGGAGTGCGGCTTGCGTTGTCGCGTGCCTGAATGGCAGCGTCGTGGTCGATGTCTACGCCTGTGACAGAGGCTTCGCCGTATCGTTGTGCCATCATTATAGCAATCAGTCCGGTGCCCGTTCCGATGTCGAGTATACGTTGTCCGCCTTCAGCCCATGCACCAAGAAGCACGCCGTCGGTGCCTACCTTCATGGCACACTTGTCGTGCTTAATGTCAAATTGCTTGAATGTGAATCCTCTACTGCTCATCGTTCAGTCGGTATGTACACGTATTTCAGATGTTTAGCCTTTTCTGTATAGCCTTGCTCCATTGCTGGAATTTGCGTCGGCTTTGTGCTATGCCTTCGCGTATTTCGTTTATCTCGTTAAAGAGTTCGGCTGCCGCATTCTGCAAGGCGTTGGGTTGTCGTTCGCTGCGGTCGGCCATAGTGTTGACGATAATGTTTATTCCCTTCGGCTTAAGTTCGATGTCGATGTCGGCACCAGTCATTACGGGGTCGCCGTCGTAGTGTATCACGCCCGGCTTGTCGCGGTGTATGTGCAGATGGCGTGTACGGAACGTCTTTATCTTGGAGTTCTTGTCGAGCGTCTTGCTGAACATCTCGATGCTTATCTGCGGAGCTTCGAACACGTCGAACGGCTCCATTATTATCACGTCCATCAGTCCGTCGCTCATCGAAGCCTGCGGAGCTATATATGCATTGTTGCCATATTGCGACGCATTGGCGCACGATATGAGGAACGCCTTGTACTGTAGCGTGCCGCTCTCGTCCTCGATGGTGTATGTCTCGGGTTTGTATTTCAGTCCCTCGCGCAGCACATTCTCCACATAAGTGATGGGTCCGCGCTTGCCCGCTTCGGCAAACTTCATGCTCACAAAAGCGTCAAATCCCATGCCGCATGTGCAGAAGAAAGGATAGTCGTTGATGATACCGTAGTCGAGTTGGCGCACTTCGCATCTGTTTATGACATCAATGGCTTTGCGCACATTGAGTGGCAATAGCAGGTGGCGTGCCAGTCCGTTGCCCGATCCGCAGGGTATTATGCCCAGCGCCGTATCTGAATGCACTATGGCACGAGCTACTTCGTTGACGGTTCCGTCGCCTCCAACAGCTACTACAACGTCCACGCCGTCGTCCTTCGCCTTGGCTGCAATCTCCGAGGCGTGTCCTGCATATTGGGTTATGGCAATCTCGTACTCGAACTTCTCCTTATCGAGATACAGGTCGATAAGCCCTGGTATGGCAGCCTTGTCGGATGTGCCGGATATAAGGTTTATAACGAAAACGGCTTTTTTCTTCATACGTGTTGTTGAAATATATAATTATAGTTACAAAATTAATAATTTTTGATTTCTTGTATAGATTTCTACAATTAAAAATCCAAAAATAACACATTTCTCAAGAAAAACGTCCTTATTTGGGTTCTTTTTTGTAACTTTGCAGCCTGAAATAAACAAATGGAGGTATACGATACCTTTTTTTAATATTAAGATGGGACAATTACAGGAAAAGTACAAGAGCTATCGTCTTCCGCAGAAATACATGGCAGAAGGCGTGTATCCTTATTTCCGTGAGATAACGAGCAAGCAGGGTACAGAAGTAGAGATGGGCGGACATAAGGTTCTTATGTTCGGTTCAAATGCATACACCGGACTTACAGGCGACCAGCGCATCATCGATGCTGCCAAGGCTGCCCTTGACAAATACGGTTCGGGATGTGCCGGCAGTCGCTTCCTTAACGGTACACTCGACTTGCACGTGCAGCTTGAGAAGGAACTCGCCACATATGTAGGCAAGGACGAGACATTGTGTTTCTCTACAGGTTTCTTCGTTAACTCTGGCGTATTGGCAGTTGTTGTAGGACGTGGCGACTATATCATCTGCGACGACCGCGACCATGCGAGCATCGTCGACGGACGCCGTCTGTCGTTCGCTACACAGCTGCACTACAAGCACAACGATATGGAGGATCTTGAGCGCGTATTGAAGAACCTTCCTCATGAGGCTATCAAGCTGATCGTTGTTGACGGTGTGTTCTCTATGGAGGGCGACCTCGCCAATCTGCCTAAGATTGTCGAGCTGAAGCACAAGTACAACTGCTCGATTATGGTTGACGAGGCACACGGCCTTGGCGTATTCGGCAAGCAGGGACGTGGTGTTTGCGACTATTTCGGACTCACCGACGAGGTAGACCTTATCATGGGTACATTCTCAAAGTCAATGGCAAGCATCGGCGGATTTATCGCCGGCGACAAGGATACAATCAATTATCTGCGTCACACATGCCGTACATATATCTTCAGCGCATCAAACACGCCGGCTGCTACTGCCGCCGCTCTTGAGGCGCTGCACATCATCCAGAATGAACCTGAGCGTATCGAGAAGCTGTGGAACGTAACACGTTATGCTCTGCGCCGCTTCAAGGAGGAGGGATTTGAGATCGGTGAAACCGAGAGTCCTATCATTCCGCTCTACGTACACGACGTTGACAAGACATTCCTTGCTACTGCAAAGGCTTTCGAGTATGGCGTGTTCATCAATCCGGTTATACCGCCTGCATGTGCTCCTCAGGACACATTGGTGCGCTTTGCACTTATGGCTACACACACCGAAGAGCAGGTTGAGCGTGGCGTTCAGATACTCAAGCGCGTATTTACAGAGCTGGGCATTATAAAGTAAGAATCACTCTACTTAAAGTAGAAGTCACTTTGTTTTTTTTTACACTACGGGCTGCATGCCTTCATCACTATGCCGTCAGATGCGGCGAGTATGAGGACATGCAGCCCGTTTTTTGTCGTTTTTTGTATGAATGGACCCCTTTATATCAATAAAAATGGCTAATTTTGCATTTTGAAAAAATAGAAAAGAAACATATATGTCAAGAAAAAAGAAACCGCTTCCGATACTCGAGAACGTAACTATTGAGGCTGTGGCAGCAGAGGGCAAGTCGTTGGCTCACGTCAACGATATGGTAGTGTTCGTGCCGTTTGCCGTTCCGGGCGACGTTGTCGACCTGCAGGTGCGCAAGAAGAAGCACAGCTACTGCGAGGCAGAAGTGATAAGATTCATCAAGAAGAGCGAAGTGCGCGAAGAGCCTATGTGCCAGCACTTCGGCATTTGTGGCGGCTGCAAGTGGCAGAATCTTCCCTATGCCGAGCAGCTCAAGGCCAAGCAGCAGCAGGTACACGACCAGCTGCGTCGCATCGGTAAGATACCTTTGCCCGAGTTCCGCCCGATTATGGGTTCGGTACATATCAAGGAGTATCGCAACAAGCTTGAGTTCGGATGCTGCAACAAGCGTTGGCTCACACGCGAACAGATAGCCGAGGGCACTCAGTTTGACAACATGAACGGCATAGGATTCCATATCACGGGCGCATTCGACAAGATTCTGCCTATCGAGAAGTGCTGGCTCATGGACGATTTGCACAACCGCATACGCAACGCCATACGCGATTATGCCTTCGAAACGGGTATGACATTCTTTGATTTGCGCCAGCAGCACGGTCTGTTGCGCGACATTATGATACGCAACTCCAATACCGGCGAGTGGATGGTTCTCATTCAGTTCCACTATGATGAAGAAGGCGACGAGCAGCGAGCCAAAGGTTTGTTGCAGCACATTGCCGACATGTTCCCCGAGATAACCTCGCTCATGTACGTAGACAATCAGAAGTGCAACGACACATTCGGCGATCTCGACCTCTCGGTATTCAAAGGCAACGACCATATATACGAGACTATGGAGAACCTGCGCTTCAAGGTAGGCCCCAAGAGTTTCTATCAGACCAATACCGAGCAGGCTTATCATCTCTATTCGGTAGCGCGTGAGTTTGCACAGCTCACCGGCGACGAGCTTGTTTACGACCTCTACACAGGTACGGGTACTATTGCCAACTTCGTGGCTCGCCAGGCTCGTGAGGTGATAGGTATCGAGTATGTGCCCGAGGCAATCGAGGACGCCAAGGTCAATTCTAACGTCAACAACATAGCCAACACCAAGTTCTATGCAGGCGACATGAAGGACATTCTCAACGACGAGTTCATCGCCGAGCACGGACGCCCCGATGTCATCATCACCGATCCACCTCGTGCAGGCATGCATCCCGATGTTATAGAGACAATCCTGCGTGCTCACCCGAAGCGCATAGTATATGTCAGCTGCAATCCGGCTACACAGGCACGCGACTTGCAGGCTCTTGACGTGGCATACAGCGTCAAGGAGGTGCAGCCTGTTGACATGTTCCCGCATACTCCGCACGTCGAGAACGTGGTATTGTTGGAAGAAAAGGCTTAAGCAATGCAATTTTGAATTTTGAGTTTTGAATTTTGAATTATCGGTTGCACCGATTTTGAATTATCCATTTATGAATTGAGAGTTGTTATATATATAATTCTTAATTGGATAATTCATATTGTGGCTTTGCAGAAATAATTCAAAACTCAGAACTCAAAAACAAATATAAAAAACTCAAAACCCAAAATTAAACAAAAATCAATACTAAAAATGAAAAAGCTTTTATCTCTCGCTCTTGCTACGCTTGCCACAACGGGCGCGTTGGCTCAGCAGGGCAAGCCGAAGATTTCGGTTGTCAGCGACATCAAGTTCAGCGGCTATGTAATGTCGCAGTATCAGTACAGCGACAAGGAAGCCAATGATGGCACCAAGGACATCAACACCTTCAACATCCGTATGGTGCGTATGGCTCTTGAGGGCCGACTGATGCAGGACTTCTACTGGAAAGTCCAGCTCCAGGCCAATGGCAACACAAGCGACCTCGGATCGTCGCCTCGTATGGTTGACGCATTCGCCGAGTGGCAGAAATTTGATGCGTTCAAGGTGAAGGCAGGACAGTTCAAGCGTCCGTTCACATTCGAAAATCCTATGCACCCCATCACACAGGGATTTATGGGATATTCGCAAAACGTTAGCAAGTTGTCGGGATTCAACGACCGTGTGGGCGAGCATGCCAGCAACGGACGTGACATTGGTGTGCAGATTCAGGGCGATATCATCAAGAATCAGGCTGGTCGCAACCTCCTGCATTATCAGATTGGCGTGTTCAACGGTCAGGGTACGGGGCAGAAGGACGTCGACCAGCGCAAGGACATCATCGGCGGCCTTTGGGTTATGCCCGTTAAGGGATTGCGTATTGGCGCTTTCGGATGGACAGGTTCGTATGCCCGCAAGGGAACATGGAGCGTTACCGATGCCAACCATAAGCCTGTGCTCGACGAGGATGGCAAAAATGTAGTTGAGAGCGGCGTGCGTTCATTGTCGAAGAACCGCTATGCGTTCAGCGCCGAGTATGCTGCCAACGACTGGACTTTCCGTTCGGAGTACATACACAGCCAGGGCTACGGCTTCAAGACAACGTACAAGACTGGCAAGGAGACCGACTGCAACATCAACTATGCTGCCGGCGACAAGGCTGACGGTTTCTATGCGCTCATGATTGCACCGGTAATCAGTAAGAAGCTCTATGCCAAGGCACGCTACGACATGTATCGTCCTACTGCCGAGTGGAACAAGGCGAAGACCAACTACGAGATTGGTGCCAACTACTGGATAGGCAAATCCATTATGATTGCTGCCGAGTATGTTCGCGTCAACGACCGCAGTCTCAACAAGCCTAACTACAATATGTTTGACCTCGAGTTTGATGTGAAGTTCTAATCGTATCGGTCTGAGATATAATCAAACACAAAAAGAGGGCGTACATTCTATGTTTCATCAGTAGAAACATAGAATGTACGCCCTCTTTTTATATTCTTCCGACATTTCATGTGACAATATTGGAAGTTGAAGTTTCAAATGAATTGGCAATAAATAGGTAGGAGGCTATGGCGTCCTCGCCGTAGCCTGAGCAGTTAGACGATACATTCTTTTTATTTGTTCTTAGCACCGCTGCTTGCTTAGGAGGGATGTCAAAAGTCAAACAAAGCGGGCTGAAAGCCCAAAAAGCACATAGCCCAAGGTAGTGCCTTGGGTGTACGGATTGAAAATAGCAAAACGCCCTGCAAGGGCAAAAGCATTGATAATTAACGCTTTTGCCCTTGCAGGGCGCATTGGTATTTGTGATACTTTTACCCAGGGTGTTGCCCTGGGCTATGGGCTTCTGCCCCCTTCGGGGCGTACTGCTGTGAATTTTGCACACCCTCCTCCTACATTTTGGACTTCATTAAAAACTATCCGTATCACTCCATATTTCGGATGAGCTTCTTTTTATGTATTGTGGAGTTCTGCTTTTTAGTTCACTCCCAATGCCTCGTAGTTCATCTTCTCGCCAGCCTTGACCATGCGCTCAGCCTTGAACTTAAGGTAGCGTGTCTTGACGGTTGGGAAAGTCACGGTCTGCAGAATCGGGTTGTTCTGTATGTTTGAGAACTCGTCCTTCTTCAGACTCTTCTGTACGTTGCCGTTAGCGTCGCATGTGCTGATGCTGTAGGTATGAACCAGACCCTTGCGGTGTTCGCTCTGGTCGGGCAGATATTGCAGGGTTGTGATGTCCTTAGCCTCGCCCAGGTCGATAACTACCTCGTCTGCGCCCTTCTTTACGATAGTGAACGGCAGCGACTTGAGGTCTTCGGCAGCCTTGCTCCATGTCAGTTTGGCGTCCTTTCCGCCGTCGTACACACCGATGTTGTTGATGCAGAGCGGACCGCGTGAGTCGAGTATGCGCACGCGTATGCCCTTCGACTCGACGGTTGCAAAGCGCAACAGACGCTTGTAGCCTATGGTTGTGGTCTCCTCGGGCTGCTCTACGGTCTGCCACTGACCCTTGTTGTTGAGATATTCTACGCTGAACTTCTTCACGCGCTGTCCCAGTGGGATGTACTCCTGCAGCATGATGCGGTTCATGCGCTGTGCCTTCTTGAATCGGAATTCAATGTCGCCGGTGGTCACACCGTCTGGGGTTGCCCAGTAAGTGTCCCAAGAGTTGTCGGTAAGAGCCTTTGCTGTGAACTGTCCGCCACGTTCGCTGCTGACACGAGCCTTCATGCCAGCCACGAGGTTGTTGCTGAGTTCGCGCTGTATGATGTTGTGATAAGTGATGGCGTTGGCTGAGTCGACAGGATGGATGAGTCCGTCGCGGTCTACCGGGAAGTTGAGCAGGAAGGTGGCGTTGTGTCCTACGCTGCGGTAGTATAGGTCGACAAGCTGCTCGGGCGACTTCACCTTGTCGTCCTCTTCGGGATGATAGAACCAGCCCGGACGTATCGACACGTCACACTCGGCAGCTGTCCACTGGTTGCCGTCGGCATGTCCGTAGGTCAGTTCGTGGTAATTGGGGTAGCCAGGATAAACCTCGCCCTTGCGCAGGAAAGCCCAGTTTGTCTCACCTGCAAATCCCTTCTCGTTGCCAACCCATCGGCATCCGGGACCGCCGTCGCCGAATACTACGGCATTAGGCTGTATCTCGTCGAGCATCTTGAATATGTGCGGGTAGTTGTAGTAGTTCTTTCGGTCGATAGTGCGCTGGTCCTTGGAACCGCCATAGTAGCCGTCGCCACCGTTGGCACCGTCAAACCATACCTCAAACACCTCGCCATAGTTGGTGAGGAGGTCGCGCAGCTGTGCGTAGAAGTAAGGCAGATAGTCAGGTGTGGCATATTCGGCACGTGAGCGGTCCCACGGCGAGAGATAGACGGCAAACTTCAGTCCGTACTTCTTGCAGGCGTCAGCCAGTTCGCGCACCACATTGCCCTTGCCGCCACGCCAAGGCGACTTGCTCACGTTGTAGTCGTTGCCCTCGAAAGGCCACAGACAGAAGCCGTCGTGATGCTTGGCTGTCAATATCACGCCCTTCATTCCGGCAGCAATAAGGGTCTTCACCCATTGCTCGCAGTCGAGTCGTGTGGGGTTGAAAGTCTTAGGGTCGGAGTCGCCGTATCCCCATTCGCGGTCGTTGAAGGTGTTGAGTCCGAAGTGTATGAAGGCGTATGTCTCCATCTTCTGCCAGTCAATCTGCTTCTGTTCGGGCACCGGCAGGATTGGGGCGGGAGCCTTCACGTCCTTCTGAGCCGACGCATTCACACTCAGCATGGCTGCGCATGCCAACATGGCTAATGATTTGCCAATTTGCTTTCTGTTCATAGTGGTAAATGTGTTATTTAAGTAGGTTGTACAAATTTACGCTATTTTTCTGACAAAACCTAAGCTATGGGCTTAAATAATGACTTGATTCTTTTTTGAATTTTGAATTTTGAATTCGGAATTTTGAATTGTTCTCGGCTACGCCTGCGATTGTGAATTATTCAATTTTGAATTATAGCTTCAAAAAGGACTCCTTTTGCACTTCAAAAGGACTCGTTTTGCTGGTCAAAAGGACTCCTTTTGCATACTAAAAGGACCCCTTTTGAAAGCCAAAAGGAGTCCTTTTTGAAAATGGTTATGATTTCTATCGAAAATGGTTATGATTTAGGCGTAGCTGTGCATGCCTCCCAGCACGTAGTTGACGCCGAAATATGTCATTATGATAGTGAGGAAAGCCACTATCATGAATACGTGGAACACCATAGGACGGCGCAATGCCGGCAGCGTCTTGGGGTGTAGAGCCACGGCATAAATCATGAATGTGATGAGTGCCCAGACCTCCTTGGGGTCCCATCCCCAGTATTCGCCCCACGACACATTGGCCCATATAGCACCTACGAATATGCCGATGCCGAGGGCTGCCATGGCAGGATATAGAAACAGCAGCGACAGCTGTTGTAATGCGAGCGTTACGGTTGAGGCGTTGCGGTTGAACATCCGCACTATTAAGGCGGTGATGCCGTTTATCAGCGGGAGCGAAAGCAGGGCGAAGCCTATCATTATTATCGACACGTGAATGCTCAGCAGGGGCGAGTTGAGCACAGGCATGATGTGCGTTATCTGCGGATCCATCTGGCTGATGTGGCTCACCAGCAGGAAGAATCCCGACATAAGGAATCCGCATGTGAGCAGTATGCGGAAGCGCAGACTGAACACGAGAGCCACAACCTGCACTATCCATGCCACGAAGAGCATCGTCTCGTAGCCGTTAGACATAGGCAATGTTCCGCTGATGGTCCATCGCAGATACTGGCAGTAGGTGAGTGAGGCAAGCGATGCGAGCATAACGATGGCTGACAATGCCGTTACGAGTGTGTCGACGGGCGACTTGCGTCCGGCGCGTGTGTCGTGGTTCTGTTCCAGTCGGCACTCGCGGCACAGCCTTACTATCGTGTAGAAGAAGGTGAGCACACCCATCGTGAGGCATACAATAAAGAGTATCGTGGCAAACGGAATGCTGTTGTATGTGCGTTCGGCTTCGGTCTGTCTGGAAGTAGGCAGCGATGTACCTGCATTTTTGACTTGATACTTCTGTATCTTGCCTATCATCTCGTCCATCTGCTTGTAGTTTTCAGCCTCCGCCTCGTCGTATAGCAGGGTGAAGATGGTCTGCATGAATCGCTGATGTTCGGCATTTATGGTCTTGGGCAGGTCTTCGGTGGGCGCATACCATGTAGTGTTCGCCTTGACGGTGTTTGGGAATATCTTCAGCAGCAGACCTCGGCGCAGGTCCATAAGCAGCTGTATCTTGTTGTCGACCGAAGCCACCTGCGTGTGAAACTTGTCGTGGTTGCCCTCGTAGTATTCCTTTACGTACGGGCCTATGATGTACCCGCCCATGTCGTTGTTGAAGAAGTTGTTGGCCGAAACGTAGTCGGGCAGCTGGAGTGTCTGCTTCATCTCGCCGTCCTTCATCTTCAGTATGGGTTCGTCCATCCACTCTTCGCCCCAGAATATCCATCCCGTGAACACCTGCTCGGCGGTGAGTCCCTTGTACGAGCGTGCTCCGTATAGCTTCTTGGTGAAGTCGATAGCCACGGTCTGCACTGGACATATACGGCTGTTGTAGAGAATGTTGAGGCGTCCGAACTTCTCGGCTGTTGATGCTGGCAGATAGTGGGCTTTGACATTATCGGTAGTCGAGGCAGCCCATAGGGTTGAGGCTGGCATCAACGTGAATAACAGCGTCACAATCAGCGCACCCTTCTTGAGCAACTGACTGTGCAGCAACCCGCGGTAGGCACCGCGCGGATCAAAGAGCATACCGATGAGCGAGACGAACAGCAGGGCATATCCGGCGTAAGTGACGGGTATGCCAATGGGGTCGGAATTGGTAGATAGGGTTGCGCCAAGACCGTCGCTGTCGTACGAAGCCTGGTATATTCGCATCGGTCCGTAGCTGAATATGTTGTTCATCGAAACCTTGCCTTGTGTGGTCTGTCCGTTGTCTGTCAGCGTGAAGTGCGACACATAGTCTTGCGCAGCATCTGTTCCGGCGTGATACTGCACGTCAAAGCGGTCGAGACGTATGCTGAACGGCAGCGTGGCAGGGTGGGCGTTCATGTCGCGGTCGTATACTTTATAGCGGTCGGTGGACAGTCCTTGGCGCAGGTGTATCGTTCCGCGCTCGGAGCTTACGTGCGTAATGAAGGCTCCGACGAGTATTATTACGAAAGAAAGGTGCAATGCCGTGCCTGTCCACGAGCGTGTACGATGCTTTATATAATATAATGTGGCGGTGGCGGCAAGCAGCGCCCACAACAGCGTAAACCACCATGCACCGTATATGTGGCTCCCCACAAAGTCGGTACCCTGATACTTCTCGACGATGGTGGCTGCCCCCATGCACACAATCACGAGTGCATAGAGTGTGAACAATATTTTCTTTATCTTGGTCTGCATAATATATATAATGTGTATTGTATATTGCGTCTGGTATGAATGAAGTTCATTATACGTATATGCAAAGTTACCTAAAAACGTGCAATGTGGCGGATTATGCCTGGCTTTTTAATAGTTTGGGATTTAATTTTACCTAAAAATAGGTACAAAAAACGCAGACAGCAATCGTAGTTGCTGCCCGCGCTGACATAAGTCTTGTTATTAATGGTGATATTAGCTTACCTTGTTGAGCTTCTTGATGATTGAGAAGATGAACAGAGCCGATACGAGGCAGATGCCTGCAAGAACACCCCAGATAGTAACGAGGTTGAAGTTCTGACCCCACATGATGCCAGGCACCATTACCAACTGGTTGCCGATGGCTGTTGCACCAAACCACAGACCCATCATCAAACCTGCATACTTGGGAGGAGCAACCTTCGATACGAACGAGATACCGATAGGCGAAAGCAGCAACTCGGCAAATGTGAGGATGAGATAAGTAGAGATGAGGAGGTTGGCGCTAACGCGTGTACCCTCTGTAGCAGGGTCGCCCTGTGTCAACGGAAGCTCAAGACCCATAGAGCCTACTGCCATCCATACGAAACCGAGGGCTGCAACGAGCATACCAAGACCAATCTTCTCAGGCGATGTAGGCTCCTTGCCAATCTTGTTGAGCCAAGCGAAGAGGGCTACGCTCACCGGAGTCAATGCTACAACGTAGCAAGGATTGAACTGCTGGAAGATAGGAGCCTGAACCTCAACGGCACCTTCGAGCGTGTTGTATTTGTAGAAGAGGAAGGCAATAGCTGCTACGATTACGCCGAGCGAGATGCCCTTGCCCTTGCCGGTCTTGCTCTGTGCCAGACCGAAGCTGCCGTAAACTACGAAGATACAAGCCACGAGGTTGGTTACGTCGAATGCCATTGACTGCAGACCTTCAGAAGTCTTCTGTGTGAAATCGCGTGCAAAGAGTGTCAGTGTGTTGCCGTTCTGGTGGAATGCCATCCAGAAGAAGATAACCACTGCAAACACAAGACAGAGGCATACGATACGCTCCTTGGTCTCGGCAGGAGTGAGTTCCTTGGCCTCCGACTTTGCGTCGGCTCCAGACTTCTGCTGTGTCTCGTTGGCCAAAACGTGCTTGTAAGTGAAGCTGAAGATGTAGTATATGGCGATACTTACGATGAGTGATGCACATGCTATGGCAAAAGCGAAGTGGTAGGCATCCTCAGGCGATACGCCAAGACTTGCCTTAGCCCAGTCCATAATCTTAATGGCTGCTGTAGGAGCAAACATAGCGCCGATGTTGATAGCCATGTAGAAGAGTGAGAAACCTGAGTCGCGATTGTTTGCATACTGAGCCTCGTCGTACAGACGACCTACCATTACCTGGAGGTTGCCCTTGAACAGACCGGTTCCCAAAGCGATGAGGATGAGCGATACGCCCATTGCTGCAATGGCAACGGTATCCTTGCCGAGCGGAAGCGAAAGGACAAGATAGCCGATGAACATAATGAAGATACCGGTGGTAACCATACGTCCAAAGCCGAACTTGTCGGCTGCAATACCGCCAATGATGGGCAGGAAGTAGACCATCATAAGGAAGGTAGAGTAAATCGTACTTGCTACTCCAGTCTCAAAACCGAAGTTAGCCTGCAAATACAGCAAGAACACTGCGAGCATGGTGTAGTAACCAAAGCGCTCTCCGGTGTTGGCCAATGCGAGGGCCCATAGACCTTTAGGTTGATTTTCGAACATAAGAATTTAAATTGGTTATTTATTAATGGTTATTGAATTTTTGTTACTTCTTAATGCCTTTCGTTCTCGTTATGTCAAACAGATACGACAGCTTGATTACGATGTTCGAGTGGTTTGACTTGCCGAAGTAGTCGCGCTTTGAGTCGCCGTAGATGTTGCCGAGACCGTAGTAGTAGCGTCCTTCGAGCAGGAAGTGTCCTACTTTAGGTATGGAGTATTCCATACCCAATCCGGCAGCAATGCCAAAGTCGAACTTGTTTTCTACAGCCATGGTGTCCTGGGCGCATGTCTTGTTGGCGCGGTCGTCGAAGTTGGCATCCTTGACATTGAAGTTTGTCTTGGTCGACTCGCCTATAAGGTAACCGAACTGCGGGCCTGCCTTGAAGAAGAACTGTACGCCTTTGCGCTCACGTCCCCACGCCAAGTGGGCGAAGATGGGCACCTGAATGTAGTTCATGTCACGCTGATAGGCTTCTGCCATACCCGTCACGGGGTTTATCACAGGCTCGTCGTTGGCTGTAAGTATGCGCTCCTTCCATCCTATGCGTGCATAGTTCACTTCGGCAGAAATCGAGCATATCGTCTTGAAGTACTTCTCGCAGGTGTAGCGCATAGACAGTCCGGCTGTCATTCCGGTGTGAGTGTCGAGCGTAACCTTAGGCGTAAACCCTACGCTGCTCATTATATAGCCGGCATTAAAGCCAATGGCAAGGTCGTTGCGGTGTTCGCCTATCTGGGCGTGTATGGCGGCAGATGCCGTCAGCAACATTGCGAGCAGGGCAATGGTTTTAAGTCTTAATGTCTGAAACATATATTAATAATGGTGTGTATTAGTATGATACCGACTCTATGGTTCTGTTGGGCTTGTAGTGTACGAGCATGAAACTTGAGTTCTGCATGCCTCCCGTACCTACTCGTTTGAATTTGAGCGGTGTCTGTAGCGGAGTGTACGTGTTCTGCTGCTGGGTTCCGTTGAATTGGTCGCCATACTTGTGCAGTCCGCGTATGAAGAATTGCGCATGGTCGAATCCGGTCAGCGCAAATCGCGGTAGTGCCTGCCTCATGTCCGACTTGAACCATTGGCGGTAGGCACGCTCAACGGCAATGGTCTTGCCGGCAAGCGGATTGTAGTAGAAAGTGGTAGGGATGTATGTGTCGTATTTGAAATAATAGTCGGTATATACCTTTGTATACATCAGCCATTCGGTATATCCGTACAATGAGATGCTCAATCCCTTGCTGGCAGCTGTGAGAATGTTGAGCTTGGCAAGGGTGGCATTCAGTTCGGGCGAACGTCCGGTATTGAGCACGACAACGTTGGGCAGCGTTGTGCTGAAAGCCTTGGCAAATGCCTGCTCCGACGACTTCAGGTTTGTGATGCTGTACGTTATGCCCGTCTTTTCCATGCGTTTGCGCAGGGCGGTGGTGAATACGCCCTTACGGCTTGTAGTGTCGTTGCAGTCGACTATCACCACATGGCGGCCCTTGAAGCGTTCGGCAAAGGCATTGACCGAAGCCTCGTTCTGCTGTGCAGGAGTCTGGAACACCTGATATATGCGCTCGTTCTGCGCCACGTCATTGCCGTTGATTGAGAACGGAATGACAAGGCGTATGCCGTTCTTGCGGCAGAAGTCGCCCATAGGCTTCACCTGCTTGGTGTAGAGCGGACCGAATATCACGTCACACTGGCGTGCGTTGTCGTCGTTGATGATTTGCTGCACGTTGGCGTCGATAGGCACGTTCCATGCATATACGTGTGTGGCTATGCCCTGCGAGCGCAACGAGTCGCATGCCATGAGCACGCCACGATAGTATTCAATCATTCGCTGGCCGTCGCCGTCAACGTTGTGCAGCGGCAGCATTACGCCTATGCGCACGGTTCCGTTGGCAGCAATCTTGTGTGCCGGTTTGCTTTCGGCCTGTGTCTTTGATGCTGTAGCGGCAGGAGCAGCGGTAGCAGCCGGTGCTGTAGTGTGGTAGGGTATGAGCAGCTGGTCGCCCTTATGCAGGGTGTAGTCGGGCTTCTGCATGGCTGGGTTGGCTTGTATCAGCTCGTCGATGGTGATATTGTACTTCTTGGCAATGCCGTATATGGTGTCTTTCTTCTTCACCTTGTACAATTCCTGCCACTTGATAGTCTGTGCAGACATAGCTGCAGCCACCATCATAGCGCATAAGCACAAAATAAGTCTGAAGTAACGTGTCATAGTTGTTATTGATTTTTCTGCAAAAGTACATAAAATATATTGTAAAATGAAATGTTTGTCTTATAAATAAAGTTATTAAAACAAAGCCTCGGCTTTGTAGTGTGCGATATAATAGTTAACTTTGCATATTATGAACATCCTTCGATTATTAATGCTTCTTGTTTGCATAGTTTGTGTGGACGCCCGTGCCGATGTGGTGCCCGCAATCAATCCCGTTGCAACGTTTCATACGCCCGATGGCGACGATACGGGGCTGAGCTATACCGGTTCGGCACCTCTTACGGTCACGCTCTCGGCAGGTGCTGCCGATGTGGGGGCTTATGCTGCCCATTACGAGTGGCGCTTCAGAAAGGAAGGAGCGCATTCGCCCTATCTCATCAGATACGACGAAGACACCGAATACACCTTTGTCGAGGCTGGCACACACATCATCGAGCTGTATGCCACCTTTGTTCTTGGCACCGATACCATAGCCTATACTGCCGACTATTGGGCGGATGCCACACCCATAACCGTGTCTATATCCGAGAGCAAACTCGAAATGCCCAACGCTTTCTCGCCCAACGGCGACGGCATCAACGATGTCTACCGCGCCAAGAGCGGCTGTCAGAGCATAGTGGAGTTCAAAGCCACCATATTCAACCGTTGGGGACAGAAACTGTACGAGTGGACCGACCCTGCCGGCGGATGGGACGGCAAGTACAAAGGAAGGGATGTGGCACAGGGCGTTTACTTTGTGCTGGTGAAGGCCAAGGGAGCCGACGGCAGACGATTCAACATCAAGAGCGATGTCAATCTGCTGCGCGGATATACCGAGACAGCCGCAGGCGGAACCGAAGGGCTGTAGATTCCGCATTTTTTAGAATTTTTAGTTTCGCAAGCGAAAGTAGTTAAGAAGTTAAGGAGTTGCCGCACCCTACGGTCGCTAAGGAGTTAAGCCATTAGTTTTTTTGTTTGATATAGCATTATAAGCATTTGGCTTAACTTCTTAACTCCTTTAACTACTGAATTCTCTGAACTTGCAAAAGTTCCGTTTAGAATAAATAAAATCAGATTTAACAGAAACTCAATCAATACTTATGGGTAGCTATTCAGAAGAAGGCAAGATAAATGTGTGGGGCGCACGCGTCCACAATCTTAAGAATATCGACGTGGAGATACCGCGCGGTTCGCTCACCGTCATTACCGGACTGAGCGGTTCGGGCAAGTCGTCGCTTGCCTTTGACACCATATATGCTGAGGGACAGCGCCGCTACATCGACACTTTCTCGGCATACGCCCGCAACTTTCTCGGCGGACTGGAACGTCCGGATGTAGACAACATCACCGGACTCAGCCCCGTCATATCTATAGAACAGAAGACAACCAACCGCAATCCACGCTCTACCGTGGGCACTACGACCGAGATATACGACTATCTGCGTCTGCTCTTTGCCCGTGCCGGAACGGCATACAGCTATGCTACGGGCGAAAAGATGGTGAAATATACCGAGGAGCGCATTCTCGACATGATCAATACGAAGTATGCCGGCCATCGCATCTATATCCTTGCGCCACTCGTACGCCAACGTAAGGGCCACTATCGCGAACTCTTCGAGACGCTACGCCGCAAGGGTTATCTGTATGTGCGTGTCGACGGCGAGATAAAGGACATAACGCCCGGCATGAAGACCGACCGCTACAAGAACCATAACATCGAAGTGGTAATTGACAAGATGCAGATGCGCGAGGGATTTGACGACCGCCTGAAGAAGACCATCGAGACAGCCATGCGCCAGGGCGACGGCTTGCTGATGATACTCGACAAGGACACGGGCGAGGCAAAGAGCTACTCCAAGCGACTCATGTGCCCCACTACGGGCATAAGCTATCGCGACCCCGCACCCAATATGTTCTCGTTCAACTCGCCCGAAGGAGCCTGCCCCAAGTGCAAGGGACTGGGCTATGTCAACGAGATCGATCTCAAGAAGGTCATCCCCGACGACTCTCTCTCAATACACGAGGGTGCAATTGTGCCATTGGGCAAATACAAGAACCAGCTTATTTTCTGGCAGATATCTGCCATACTCGACAAGGCTGGACTGACGCTTAAGACTCCTGTGAGCGAGATTCCGGAAGACACGATGAACGAGATAATGTACGGTTCGCTCGAAACTGTGCGTATCGACAAGGAGGTGGTACACACATCGAGCGACTATTTCACCACGTTCGACGGCGTGATAAAGTATCTGCGCTCGGTCATGGAGAACGACGACACTACAAGCGGACAGAAGTGGGCTGACCAATTCCTTGCCACGTGCGAGTGTCCGGAGTGTCATGGCCAGCGCCTTTGCCGCGAATCGTTGTCGTATAAGGTTTGGGACAAGAACATATTCGAACTTGCCTCGATGGACATTAGCCAGCTCAATGAGTGGCTGGGCAACGTAGAGGCACACCTTGACGACCGCCAGCGCACCATAGCTGCAGAGATACTGAAGGAGATACGCACACGCATATCGTTCCTGCTGGACGTAGGTCTCGACTATCTGTCGCTCAACCGCCAGTCGGCTTCGCTCTCTGGTGGCGAGAGCCAGCGCATACGTCTTGCCACACAGATAGGTTCGCAGCTGGTCAACGTGCTCTATATCCTCGACGAGCCGAGCATCGGACTGCACCAACGCGACAATGAGCGACTCATCAACTCGCTCAAGCAGCTGCGCGACATGGGCAACACGGTTGTGGTGGTGGAGCACGACAAGGACATGATGCTTGCTGCCGACTGGATTGTCGACATCGGTCCGAAGGCAGGAATGCGTGGTGGCGAGGTGGTGTTCCAGGGCACTCCGCAGGACATGCTCAAACACCATACGCTCACAGCCGACTATCTCAACGGCGACCGTAAGATAGCCGTGCCTGCCGAACGCCGCAAGGGCAACGGCAAGTCGATAACGATACACGGAGCACGTGGCAACAACCTGAAGAACGTGGACGTGTCGTTCCCGCTCGGCGAGCTTATCGTGGTGACCGGTGTGAGCGGTTCGGGCAAGTCGACACTCATCAACGAGACGTTGCAGCCCATTCTGTCAAAGCACTTCTACCGCTCGCTCAAGAAGCCGATGCCATACGACTCGATAGACGGAATAGAATATATCGACAAGGTGGTGAATGTAGACCAGTCGCCATTAGGACGTACTCCGCGCTCCAATCCTGCCACCTATACAGGCGTGTTCTCCGACATACGCTCGCTCTTCGTGGCTCTGCCCGAGGCGAAGATACGAGGATACAAGCCTGGACGTTTCTCATTCAACGTGAAGGGCGGCCGCTGCGAGACGTGCAAGGGCAACGGATACAAGACCATCGAGATGAACTTCCTGCCCGACGTGATGGTGCCCTGCGAGGTGTGTCACGGCAAACGCTACAACCGCGAGACTCTTGAGGTGCGCTACAAGGGCAAGAGCATAGCCGACGTATTGGACATGACCATCAATCAGGCTGTCGAATTCTTCGAGAATGTGCCGGCTATATTGCAGAAGATAAAGACCATACAGGACGTCGGACTGGGATATGTCAAACTGGGACAACCATCGACTACGCTCTCGGGAGGCGAGAGCCAGCGCGTGAAACTGGCTACCGAACTGAGCAAGCGCGACACGGGCAAGACGCTATACATACTCGACGAGCCTACCACGGGACTCCACTTTGAGGACATACGCATTCTGATGGACGTGTTGCAGCAGCTGGTTGACCGTGGCAATACCGTCATTATAATCGAGCACAACCTTGATGTCATAAAGCTTGCCGACCACATCATCGACATCGGTCCGGAAGGAGGACGTGGCGGCGGACGCCTGCTCATAGCCGGAACACCCGAAGAAGTGGCTGAGTCGAAAGAGGGCTATACGCCCAGGTTCCTGAAGATGGAGCTTGAGAACAAATAACAATAACGATAGAAAAAACTCTATGATAACTGGCGAAATAAAAAACAAGATAGACCAGATATGGGACACATTCTTTGTGGCTGGCATCACCAATCCCATCACAGTATTGGAGCAGATGACCTACATCTTCTTTATGAAACTGCTCGACGACAAGCAGTTGCAGGAAGAAGAGAACGCACGCGACTGGGACTGCGAAGTGCAGAACCCCACATTCCTTGACGGCCAACTGTGGGTTAATCCCGATGCCGTGAGCGACGAGGAGCGTGCCGGCGTGCCTTACGAGAATCTGCGTTGGCACGTGTTCAAGAACTTCGGTGCCGACAACATGTTCAAGATTGTGCGCCAGAGTGTGTTTGAGTTTATCAAGCATATCGGTACCGGTGAGGAGAGTGCCTACAGCCGCTACATGAAGTCGGCTATATTCCTCATACCCAACGCCCGTACGCTTGCCAAGGTGGTTGACGGTGTGGACGCACTCGACATGAACAATCGCGACGCCATGGGCGATGTCTACGAGTATATACTCGGCAAGATGGCTGCATCGGGCACCAACGGACAGTTTCGCACGCCGCGCCACATCATACGCATGATTGTAGAGATGATGGAGCCTACGCCCAAGGACTACATCTGCGACCCTGCCATGGGTTCGGCAGGATTCTTGGTTGAGGCGGTGAAGTATATCAAGGAGAAGTATGAGACTGCCATGTATGTAGGTGAGGAGGTGGAGCACATGAAGACCTCGATGATTAACGGCTACGATACCGACCAGACCATGCTGCGCATAGGAGCCATGAACCTCCTGCTCCACGACATTACTGCACCCGAACTGGCTTGGCGCGACTCGCTCTCGGAGCAGAACGACGACCAGGCTTGCTACTCGCTCATCATGGCAAACCCGCCATTTGCTGGCAGCCTCGACAAGGGCAATGTGAACAAGAAAATCCTTGCCTATGCCAATACCAGCAAGACCGAGTTGCTGTTTCTTGCCCAGTTTGTGCGCTCGCTTGAGATAGGCGGACGTTGTGCCAGCATCGTTCCCGACGGCGTATTGTTCGGAACGTCGAAGGCTCACGTGGCCATACGCAAGGAGATAGTGGACAATCAGCAGCTACGTGCCGTAATCTCCATGCCGAGCGGAGTGTTCAAGCCCTACGCCGGAGTGTCTACCGCCGTACTCGTATTCACCAAGACCAACTGTGGCGGTACCGACCGTGTATGGTTCTACGACATGAAGGCAGACGGTTTTTCTTTGGACGACAAGCGTTCGCCCGTCAACGACAACGACATTCCCGACGTAATCAACCGTTTCCAGCACCTTGATGCCGAGCAGGAACGCTCGCGCAAGGACCAAAGCTTCTTCGTGCCCGTCGACGAAATCCGCCAGAACGACTACGACCTCTCTATCAACAAATATAAAGAGGTGGAGCGCGAGCGTGTGGAGTATGAGCCGGTGAAGGACATACTGGCGCGACTGGAACAGACCGAAGCAGAATATGCCAAGAGATACGGAGAGCTGAGAGGAATGTTGGAGGAGTAAACAATCATCCCGAACGCATCCCGAACGCATCCCGAACAAATGACATAACAAAAATCGGGACGCAAAAACAACAAAATAAGGAGGAATAAATATGGACATAAAGAAGCAGATAATCGAAACAACGGAATACAAGCAAAAGCAGGACGTTTCTCTTTATCAAGATGTCTGTCACATAATAGAGCAAGGCAGAGAACGGGCATACAATGCTGTGAGTCAACAGATGGTGGAGACCTACTGGAATATAGGCAGACGAATTGTTGAGGAAGAACAGCAAGGTAAAGAGCGTGCCGAATATGGAGAGCAAATCATTGAGAAACTCTCCAAGCAACTTACTATTCTATATGGCAAAGGATTCGGTCCAAGATACTTGCGTTCATTTCGAAGGTTTTATCTGATTTTTGATAATTATGAGATTTGGAAATCACGATTTCCAAATCTTACTTGGACGCATATATACAAATCGTTGCGTATAGATGATCCCATAGCCATTCGTTGGTATTTAGAGACAGCTTCTCAAGAAATGTGGAGTGTACGAACTCTCGACCGCAACATATCTACACAATATTACGAACGACATTTTGCGCAGCCTCAACTACCAACGGCCGAAATAGAGCCTAATAAATTTGAGTTGCTCAAGAGTCCCATTATAGCAGAGTTTCTTGGTTTCAAGGCAGACACTTCTTTTTCTGAAGAAGACCTGGAAACTGCCATTATCGGCCATTTACAGGACTTCTTGATGGAAATGGGACGTGGTTTCGCATTCATGGGGCGTCAGCAGCTGGTGCGCACAGACACGCAAGACTATTTCATAGACCTTGTATTCTATAATGTGGTACTAAAATGCTATGTGCTCATCGACCTGAAGATTGGTACTATCACACATCAAGACGTAGGGCAGATGGATATGTATGTGCGAATGTATGACGAACTGAAACGAACTGAAGGTGACAATCCAACCATCGGCATCGTGTTGTGTTCAGAAACCAGTAAGGATATTGCCAGATACTCTATCCTCAAGGGCAATGAGCAGCTCTTTGCTGCAAAATACAAAATATTCTTACCAACAGAGGAGCAATTGCGTACCGAAATTGAAAGACAAAAACAATTATTCATGATGCAACATGAAGGAAATAATAAAGAGGAACAATGAAACAAGGATGGGAATATAAGAAGTTGAATGAAGTCTGTGAAAAAGGGTCTTCTAATATTGTTATCAGTAAACTAACTGATAACGATGGGGATTACCCTCTTTATGGCGCAAGCGGATTAGTTAAGCATATAGATTTTTATCATCAAGACAAACCATACATTGGTATAGTGAAAGATGGTGCTGGAGTTGGACGTGTAAACATTTATCCCGCTTATTCGTCATTGGTGGGCACTATGCAATACATTTTTCCAAAGAAAGACTGTCTTTTAAATTTTATCAAGTATTTCCTTGTAAAATTAGACTTATCACATTGTGTGTCTGGCGCAACTATTCCACATATATATTTCAAAGACTATGGAAAAGATTGGATTCCCGTTCCTTCTTTGAAAATACAAGAAAAAATTGTCTCCGAGCTCGACAAGATTAACGAGTTGATTCGTTTAAAGAAGGAGCAACTGAAAGATTATGACAACCTCGCACAAAGCATATTCTATGAGATGTTTGGAGACCCCGTGGAGAATGATAAGGGATGGGAGGTGAAGAAGTTGGAGGAAGTATGTAATATCACATCAAGCAAAAGAATCTTTGCTGACGAATATACAGACAAGGGAATTCCTTTTTACAGAAGTAAAGAAGTTATAGAACGCAGCAAAGGTCTTCCTATTTCTGTGGAACTTTTCATTTCGCCAGAAAGATATTCTGAAATAAAAGAAAAATTTGGAATACCTGTTGTCGGAGATATTTTGATAACAGCTGTAGGAACTATTGGAAAAATATGGTCTATAGATACAGATGAGAAGTTTTATTTTAAAGACGGAAATCTTGTTTGGCTTAAAGATATTGATACTTCTTTAATAAATACAATTTTCTTTAGAAGGCTACTTGAATATCTTATTGATGAATACAAAAAGACAAATGCAAATGGGGCAGCATATAGTGCATTGACTATAGCAAAACTAAAGTTGATGCAATGCCCTCTTCCCCCTCTCCCTCTCCAACACCTCTTTGCCCAACGCATAGAGCAGATAGAGCGTCAGAGGTCTGCGGTACAGAAGTCGATAACCGACCTTGAAACTCTCCTTGCCTCTCGCATGCAATATTGGTTTGAGTAACGGAAACTTAGCTGCTTGCGCAGGCTAAGGCGAGGACGCCATAGCCTCCTACGCTTTGCATCAACCATCCATATTATGGACGACTCTAAAAACTTGAATTTATGACAAAGAAATTTGAAATACGAAATAGCACAGCCGAATTCCTTATCTTTATGGCAGAGGGTAAGGAGAATGGCGTTCAAGTGGTTTATAAAGACGAAACCATTTGGTGTACGCAGAAAGCTATGGCTACGCTTTTTGACGTTGACAAGTCTGGCATAAGTCGACACATTAAGAAAATTCTTAGTGAAGGAGAATTGTCTACAGACACGACTGTTGCAAAAATTGCAACAGTCGTAAACCGTGGTATTAGAGGCGAGGTAGAAGATGAACTTGAGTACTACAATCTTGACATGGTTATCGCCGTTGGCTATCGTGTCAATTCTCGTCGCGCCACCCAATTCCGCCAATGGTGCACCTTCGTACTTCGTCAATACGCCATCCGTGGCTACGTGATAGACAAGAAACGCATGGAGAACGGCTCGTTTATAGGCGTGGACTACTTTGAGCAACTCTTGGAAGAAATACGCGAAATACGTCTGTCCAAACGCAACTTCTACCAAAAGCTAACAGACATCTACGCCACAGCCATCGACTACAACCGCGACGCTCCTACCACAAGAGACTTCTTCAAGAAGGTGCAAAACAAAATGCACTATACCGTACATGGTCATACTGCTGCCGAACTGATAGTAGAGCGTGCCGATGCCGACAAGGAACACATGGGACTGACCACATGGGCAAAGGCTCCTAACGGAAAGATTATACGGTCGGACGTGAGTGTGGTAAAGAACTATCTGAAACAAAACGAGCTGCAAGCTCTCGGACGGTTGGTCAACGCCTATCTTGATATTGCAAAGGATATGGCAGAACGCCACATCCCCATGACTATGGAAGACTGGGCTAAGCGTATAGACAAGTTCCTTGATGCAACCAACAGAGAAATTCTGCAAGGTGCAGGAAGTATTACTGCCGAGTATGCCAAGCAATATGCAGAAAGCGAATTTGAAAAATACAGAGTGATACAAGACCGACTGTTCCGCTCTGACTTTGACCTGCTTAACGACAACGACACTACACTACCTATATAATAATATGAAGAACTTTGACTTTATCTCACGCTTGGCGGAGACTATCCCCGACTTTGCCCAGCTACACGCATACTGCGATAAGGCGGAAATCTTTCAGAAGGCTTTCCCAGAGGAGAGCGCCAGCAACGCCCGCAAGGCATTGGAGTGGCTCGTAAGAAACCATCTTGCCATGGCAAACGTGACGCTTGAGCCACGCGAGACGCTCAGCCAGATGCTGCGCCGTCCACAGATTGACGCTTTTGTAGGCGACGACAGGCAGTTGCTTGGCGACATGCGCACGGTTAAGAAGATTGGCAATTATGCCTCGCATACTGGTGTGCAGGAGGTGAGGCAGAACGATGCCTACATCTGTCTGCGTGCCTTGTATTATGTGGTGTGCGGTTTTCTGTTCCGTTGGCGTGCCATACAGAGTATAGTGGCATTTGATGCCACCATTGTGCCCGACGGATTCACGGGCATGCACGTAGCCGACAACTCGGAGCCTGCTGTGGCTGCCGAAGTGGTGGAGAGTGTGCCGCAGGACGCTATAGAGAAGCCAAAGGCTCCTACCGAGATACCGCCAGAGAGTCTGGAGAGCGAGCGCATCACACGCAAGTGCCTCATCGACTATATGCTGAACGAGGCAGGGTGGGACATTCTCACCACGAAGGGCGACCTTAAGGGAGGCAAGGCGTGTATAGAGGTGAAGGTGGAGGGGATGACTTCTTCAGCCTCGGGTACGGGCTATTGCGACTATGTGCTGATGAGCAAGGGTGGCAAACCGCTTGCCGTGATAGAGGCTAAGAGCACTATCGAGAACGCTACTAAGGGACGCAAGCAGGCAATGGAGTATGCTGATTGTCTGGAGCGTAAGCATGGTGTGCGCCCCGTGATTTATTACACCAACGGCTACACTACGAAGGTGATTGACGGCATGGGCTATCCCGACCGCGACGTCATCTCATTCCACAGTCACGACGACCTGGAATACCTGATACAGAAGCGTGGACGTGCCGACATAACCGACCTCACCATCGACGACGCCATAACCAACCGACCATATCAGAAGACAGCCATAAAGAGTCTGGTGGAATGGCTCAACAAGAAGCATCGACGCGGACTGCTCGTGCTGGCTACCGGTACGGGCAAGACACGTGTGAGTATCTCGCTTTGCAAGCTTCTGTCTAACAACAATTGGATAAAGAAGGTGTTGTTCCTTGCCGACCGAACCGAACTCGTTAACCAGGCGCGCCAGAACTATGAGAATCTCTTGCCCAGCGAGTCGATAGCTTGTCTGTCGGAGGATGCCGTGCCCGATCTTGACGCACGCTTCATCTTCTCTACCTATCAGACGATGATAAACTATATAAATGCCGTGCCCCTGGAGTTCTCGGTAGGACACTTCGACCTTATCATTATCGATGAGGCACATCGTAGCGTGTTCGGTAAATATGGCGCCATATTCCAGTATTTCGACTCGTTGCTTATTGGTCTTACTGCCACTCCGCGCGACGAGATTGACCGCAACACGTTCCGACTGCTCGAACTCGACGACGAGCCGAACTTTGAGTATAGCTTCCAGGAGGCTGTTGCCGATAAGTATCTTGTGCCATACAAGGTGAAGAACTGTACGTCGAAGATGATAAACCGCGGCATAAAGTACGACGAACTCACCCCTGCACAGCGCGAGGAACTGGAGAAGGTGTGGGAGTATGAGAAGGCGCTCAACGGCATTCCGCAAGACGAGGACTACCACCGCGACATAGAGGGTCGCGAGATATTCAACTATCTCATCAACGACGACACCATCGACAACGTGCTCTCCGAACTGATGACCAACGGACTGAAGGTGCATAGCGGCGAGGACATTGGCAAGACCATTATCTTTGCCTACAACCATCGTCATGCCGAGCGCATCGTGGAGCGTTTCCACCAACTCTATCCTGAACGTGGTGCCGACTACTGCCAGCTCATAGACAACCAGGTGAAGCACCACGACCAGATAATAAGCGAATTCAAGATTGCCGACCGACTGCCACAGATAGCCGTGTCGGTAGACATGCTCGACACGGGCATCGACGTGCCCGAAATCCTGAACCTCGTATTCTTCAAGATTGTGAAGTCGAAGATTAAGTTCGAGCAGATGATAGGTCGAGGCACACGATTGTGCAAGGACCTCTTCGGGGCTGACAAGGACAAGAAGGAATTCTATATATTCGACTGGTGTGGCAACTTTGAATATTTCTCGAAGAATGCCGACGGCATCAGCGGCGTGGCTGTAAAGTCGCTCACCGAACGACTATTCGGCTTGCGTGTGGACATAGCCAAGGAATTGCAGAGTGCCGACCATCAGGAAAAAGACTTCGACCGCAAGCTGCACGACGACCTAAAGCTGCTGCTTCACACCCAACTATGCAGCATAGGAAAGCAGCGCAAGGAGGCACGACCGTATCTTGACACCATCGAACCCTTCCGCAACAAGGAGGCGTGGACATGTCTCTCGGAGGTGGATGTGCTGCGACTCAAGGAAATTGCCAACCTCATTCCTGCCGACAAGGATGATGAGGCTGCCAAGAAATGGGACGTGATAATGCTCCACCTGATGCTTGCGCATGTAGATACGACGGTGAAGGTAGGACAATTCCGACAGACTGTGGTGAATGTGGCAGCATTATTGGAGAAGAAAGCCACGGTGCCGGCGGTGAAAAACCGAATCGACACAATACGCCTTGTGCAGACACAACAGTTCTGGGAGAATGAGTCGCTCGACGCTCTGGAGAATGTGCGCACCGAACTGCGCAACCTTATCAATCTGCTCGACGAGCAACGCAAGACCCGCAAGTTTGTCATCGACATAGAGGACGAATACCAGACCGCAGACGGAGGCGAAGACATGATAGTGCAGACTACCTATAAGCAGCGCATCATCGACTATCTGGCAGCCAACAGCGACAACGCTACGCTACGCAAGATACAGAACTTCGAACAGCTGACATCGGCAGACATACAGGAGTTGGAGCGCATATTCTTTGAGGAGCTGGGCACCAGGTCCGACTATGAGAAACTGTCTGACGGAAGACCATATAAAAATAATGTGGCAGCCTTCATACGCGTGGCTTGCGGCATCGACCGTCAACGTGCCTTGCAGATATATCAGCACTTTATAGAAGGCTATCAGCTGACAGCCGACCAGGAGCGCTATCTGAAGAACATTCTCGACTACGTGAGCATGAATGGCGACATCGAGACACGCAACTTTATGGAGTATCCGCTCAAGGCTCTCAACTGGCGCGCCGCCTTCGGCAACCAGTTTGCCAACCTCAAGCAATTCATCAAGCAGATTCATCAACTGATATCAATTACGGCATAATGCCATAATATACTCCGTAAAATTTGCTGCTGTGTCAGAAAAATAGTAAATTTGCCACAAAAAAGATGCGCATACAACTCAATAACCTCAAAAAATGTTTCGGCGAACATACTGCCGTAGACATTCCACACTTCACTATCGACAACGGACAGATGGTTGGACTTGTGGGCAACAATGGTGCCGGCAAGACTACATTGTTCAGATTGATGCTCGACTTGTCGAAGGCTACCGAGGGCAATGTACTCATAGACGATATAGATCCCGCCAAAAGCGAGGATTGGAAACTGCAGACGGGGGCTTTCATCGACAACTCGTTTCTCATCGACTTCCTTACTGCTGAGGAGTATTTCGAGTTTGTAGGCAAGGTGTCGGGCATGACAAGGGAGCAGGTAGCGGAACGACTCAAGACGTTTGAGACATTCATGGGCGACGAGATAATGGGGCAGAAGAAGTACATACGCGACTTCTCGGCTGGCAACAAGCAGAAGATAGGCATCGTGGCAGCGCTGCTCAGCAGTCCGCAACTCGTGATACTTGACGAGCCGTTCAACTTTCTCGACCCCAGCAGCCAGAACCAACTGAAGCGTATCCTGACCGAATTCAATCGTTCTACTGGCTCTATTGTGATTGTGTCGAGCCACAATCTGCAGCACACCGTCGACATTTCTACACGTGTAGCGTTGCTCGAAAAGGGAAAAATAATAGAGGATATCGACAACTCCGACGGCAAGGCTGAGGAGATACTCGACAAATACTTCAACTTATAAAAGACAACGAAACAAAATACTTATAAATTTAATAACAATAATGAACAAATTAACCCTGACCCTTCTGGCTGCTCTGCTGGCTTCGCCAATGTGCGCCCAGACCACACAGCTTGGAGGTTTCTATTACGGACAGATGCAGGCTCCTACAGGATGGGAGTGGCAGAGTCCTGACTCTGTGGCTTACAACAAGCAGCAGCCACATGCGTGGTTCTTCTCGTTCAAGAACGTTGACGAGGCTCGTCGCGTGTTGCCCGAGAACTCTTCGCTTTGGAAGACACTCGACGGAGAGTGGCTGTTCCACTGGGCAAAGAATCCCGATGAGCGTCCGAAGGACTTCTATCGTACCGATTTTGACGCATCGGCTTGGGACCGTGTGCAGGTTCCGATGAACTGGAACATGGCTGGTGCCAAGGACGACGGCACATTCAAGTATGGCATGCCGTTGTATTCCAACCAGCGTGTCATATTCCAGCACAGCGTAAAGGTGGGCGACTGGAAGGGTGGCGTGATGCGCACTCCGCCTCAGACATGGATGACCTACAAGAACCGTAACGAGGTAGGCTCATACCGCCGATCGTTTGATGTGCCTGCCGATTGGCAGGGCAAGGAGGTATACATCAACTTCGATGGTGTAGACTCGTTCTTCTATCTCTACATCAACGGCAAGTATGTAGGTTTTGCAAAGAACTCGCGCAACCTTGCTCAGTTTGACATTACACCTTATCTTAATAAGAAGGGCAGCAACGTAGTGGCTGTTGAGGTTTACCGTCATAGCGACGGCTCGTTCCTTGAGAGCCAGGACATGTTCCGTCTGCCGGGTATCTTCCGCAGCGTTTCGCTCACCGCTAAGCCTAAGGTGCAGGTGCGCGACATCAAGGCCATCCCTGATTATGACGAGACATATACCGACGCTTCGCTGCATATCTCAGCCAACGTGAGCAACCTCACTACTAAGGCTGTAAAGGGATATACCATCGACTATAAGCTTTACGAAAACCGTCTCTACTCTGACGAGAATACTCTCGTGCCTGGTGTGGGCGCTACTGCTACAGTAGGCGATATCGACAAGAACGGCAACCTCACAGCTTCGGTTACGCTTAAGGCTGGCAACATCGTGAAGCCGTGGAGCGCTGAGGCTCCGCATCGCTATACTCTCGTTGGCGAACTGAAGGACAAGAAGGGCAATGTGGTTGAGACATTCTCAACCAACGTAGGTTTCCGCAAGATTGAAATCAAGGACACTCCTGCCGATAAGGACGAGTTCGGACTGGCAGGCCGCTACTACTATCTCAACGGTCAGCCCATAAAGATGAAGGGTGTGAACCGTCATGAGAACAATCCGGCTACGGGTCACTACGTATCGCGTGAGCAGATGGAGCACGAGGTGTTCCTCATGAAGCGTGGCAATATCAACCACGTACGCGACTGTCACTATCCCGACGCTCCCTACTGGTACTATCTGTGCGACAAGTACGGCATCTATCTTGAGGATGAGGCCAACATCGAGAGCCATCAGTACTACTATGGCAAGGAGTCGTTGTCGCACGTCAAGGAGTTCCGCAACGCTCATGTGGCACGCAATATGGAGATGGTACACGCTACGGTTAATCATCCTTCGGTTGTGATATGGAGTCTGGGCAACGAGGCTGGTCCTGGCGACACATTCAAGGACTGCTATGCTGCCATCAAGGCATACGACACAAGCCGCCCCGTACAGTACGAGCGCAACAACGACATCGTGGATATGGGTTCAAACCAGTACCCGTCAATACCTTGGGTGCAGGAGGCTGTGAAGGGTAAGTACGACATCAAGTATCCTTATCATATCTCTGAGTATGCACACTCAATGGGTAACGCTGTAGGCAACCTCGTTGACTACTGGAATGCGATAGAAAGCACCAACTTCTTTATGGGCGGTGCCATCTGGGACTGGGTAGACCAGGCTTTGTACAACGTCGACCCGAAGACCGGCAAGAAGTACTGGGGCTATGGTGGCGACTTCGGCATGGACAACAAGCCTAACGACGGTATGTTCTGTATGAACGGTATCATGCGTCCCGACCTTTCGCCCAAGGCACAGTACTTTGAGGTGAAGAAGGTTTATCAGAATGTGGGTGTCAAGGCTGTCGACATGACCAAGGGTCGCATCGAGATATTCAACAAGAACTACTTTGAGCCGTTGCGTGGCTATCAGATAGTATGGTCGTTGTGGAAGGACGGCGAGTGTATCAAGAACGACGGACAGCTCATGGGCGCAAAGAACATCGTTGGTCCGCGTGAGCGTCAGGAGTACACACTCGACTACGACTACTCTAAGCTCGACCCGCATAGCGAGTACTTCGTCAAGGTGCAGTTCCTGCAGGGCAAGGATATGCCTTGGGCTAAGAAGGGATATGTACAGATGGAGGAGCAGTTGCGTGTGAAGGGTGCCGACGTGAAGGCCGTAGCCGTTAAGGATGTGGCTAATGCCAAGGGCAACATCACTTATACTCAGGACGCAAAGACTGTAACTGTAAATGGCGACAACTTCAACGCTACATTCAGCCTGACCGATGGTGCATTGAACAGTTTGTCGTATGGCGGCAATACTGTGTTCGCTGAGGGTAACGGACCTAAGCTCGACGCATTCCGTGCTCCTACTGACAACGATGCTGGTATTGGCTATCCCAATGCTTGGTTCAAGTTCGGACTCTATGACCTCGGCCATCGTGTTGTAGGCAAGCCTACTGTTATGAAGCTGAAGGACGGTTCGCTGCAGATCAGTATGACTGTGGAGAGCCAGGGTAAGGAAGGCAGTCGTCAGGTTTACGGCAACCGCGACCGCGACCCACAGTCGGCTTATCGTTTCGGTGTAGACAAACAGAAGCTTGGCAAGGACGACTTGAAGTTCATCACCAATCAGATATACACCATCTATAAGGATGGCTCAATCGAGCTCAACAGCGCAATCTCTGCCAACCGCAACAGCATAATCCTGCCGCGTATAGGCTACGCAATGAAGTTGCCCGCCACATATAAGCAGTTTGACTACTACGGACGCGGACCGGTGAACAACTATAACGACCGTAAGACAGGTCAGTTCATAGAGCATCATCGTGGCATCGTAGGCGAGCAGGACATCCTTCTGCCGAAGCCACAGTCAATGGGCAACCGCGAGGAAGTACGCTGGTGTGCACTCACAGAGCAGGGCAAGCAGAGCGTAGTGTTCGTAGCTGACAGCACAATGTCGGTATCGGCATTGCCATGGAGTGCCCAGCAGATGACTGTAGTAGCTCATGCCAATGAGTTGCCGGCTTCTGACGGAACCTATCTGCACCTCGACGCTAAGGTGACAGGACTTGGTGGAGCCAGCTGCGGACAGGGTGGTCCGCTTAAGGACGACCGTACATACAGCCAGAACTACAACTTCGGTTTCGTGATACGTCCGGCACAGGCTACTGCTGCAGCCGTAGCTGAGGCTTCGAAGGTTGCGCTCTCGGGCGAGCAGCCTATCAGCATCGAGCACAAGCAGACCGGTAAGGTTCTGCTCTCAACTCCAGCAAAGAACCGCACCATCGTTTATGCTCTCAACGGAGCCAAGAAGCCGACGGTGTACACAGGAGCAATAGACATGAGCAAGGGTGGAACCATCACCTCATGGTATAAGGAAACACCCGGTCAGAAGACCTCAATGACATTCGACAAGGTAGACTTCGTGCCTCTGCAGATAGCCTTCGTATCGTCGGAAGAGCCTGAGGAGGGCGACGCCGTAAATCTTGTTGATGGTGACGAGACTACTATCTGGCACACCATGTACTCTATCACACTTGCCAAGTATCCTCACTGGGTCGACTTCGACGCTTCGGAGCCTAAGACAATCAAGGGATTCAAGTTTATGCCACGTCAGGACACGGGCTACGGCCGTATAAAGAACTACGAGATTTACGTTAGCAACGACGGCAAGACATGGGGCAACGCAATCCTTAAGGGAGAGTTCGACCGCTCAGGCGAGCTTAAGACTGTGATGTTCGACAAACCAGTAAAGGCACGCTACGTACGATTCCGTGCTCTCAATGCACACTATGGTGTCGACTACGCATCGGCTGCAGAGTTCTCGCTCATTGCCGAGTAGCCGAACAATATAAACTTTAAATAAAAGCGGTTTGGTTTTATCCATAAAGCGATAAAGTCAAACCGCTTTTTTCGTTTGGCTCATCCTGCATTTCATGTTATAATATTAGAAGATGAAAATGTAGTCCTTTTGGCTTGCAAAAGGACTCGTTTTGGAGAGCAAAAGGACTCATTTTGGATTGCAAAAGGACTCGTTTTGGAATGCAAAAGGACTCCTTTTTGAAATAAGCCCTACCCCCAGCCTCTCCCCAGCAGGGAGGGGAGCGGTATGATTTGAAAGCTAATAGAGGCAGAAACGGGCTGACTGTAGAAGGAGGGGGTGTCAAAAAGCAAATCATTTTGGCCCTTTCCCATTGGTTTTGGCATAGTTATTGTGTGTTAAACTGCATCACTAACTTTTTAAATCTATGGAACAGGATCTTACTTTTTTCGCCGAAAACGGACTTACATCGACATCTGCCAATCACATAGCCAATCTTGCCAAGGAATATGTCAAGGCGCAAGAGCAGGAGCTTGAGAGTGTAGAGTTCTACAATACTTATCTCACCATCATAGGTTCGGACAAGGAGCAGCGTGTACAGCGGGGATGCACCAGCCAGCAACTCGACGACATCGCGGTGAAGTTGCGCGACATATCGCTCGCCAATTCGCTCATAGCATGGCTGCGCGAGGCAATCAAGATGCGCTCACAGATGCTCACCGACATACAGAAACTCACCATCGAGCAGTATTGCAAGGATAAGGGCACCGAGATGCCGGAGCGTCCCGAGATGCAGACAGCCATGACGCGCGAGCAGTATGTGGCGACACTATCTATAAAGGAACGCGCGCGTATACTCTCGCTCGAAGCCAAGGCATCGGCGTTTGGCAAGCATATCCACCCCGACGGACACTTGTCTGACGCACGCAAGGAGTATATGAAGCGTCTGTGTCAGGAAGCCGAGATAGACGGAGGCGGTCGTGACACGCTGCTCTATAGATATGAGCCGAGCGTGAAACTTGATGAAGTGGAAGCCAGCTTCTTCGCTCTGCAGAACGAATATCGCAAGGCGCAGGCCGAACTCAACGGCTATACGCACAAGATAGACGAAGCCCTGCGCGAGGATGAGGAGCGCAAGCGTGGCGAATATGATGTCAAGAACGCTGACTATCTGGCAGCTGTGGCTGTGATAGAGAAGGAGTTCAACGAGTATAAGAACCGTGAGAACCGTCGTGTGGCACAACTCAAGATAACCATACCAAACGATTTGAACGATATATATAATAAGGTGTCGAACCTCGGAAAAGAGTAGGGCGCCATTATTCAACCAAACAGGCAAGTAGCAGAAGACTGAACGCCTGCCGGGAAACTTCTGCGCATGCGCCGCCACCCGTGTCTGAACTTAAGATAAATAATAAGACATAATGAACAAGAATACAATAGATAATTAACAAAACATTTCGCGTAGTCTGCTTTAATATACAAAGGACATGCTATGAAACCCTGACGGGTGGAGCTTGATTTCGCTCTTGACTATGGACTATGCGGTTCTGGTTTTCGGTCTGGATTTTGTTCTTTTAGACACAATGTGGCAGCGCAACTTGTCTTTTTAAGATAAAAAAACGCTGAAATATTTGGCGGTTTCAAAAATTATGTCTACCTTTGCACTCGCTAAATCGAAACGGGGTGTAGCGCAGTCCGGTAGCGCGCCTGGTTTGGGACCAGGTGGTCGCAGGTTCGAATCCTGTCGCCCCGACAAAGAAGAGAGGTTTTCCAATAAAACGGAAAACCTCTTTTTTGTTATATATTGTTGTTATTTTGTTGTGAATTACATAAAACCGAATTATTTTGTGTAAATTTGCATACACTTTATTTTACTACGCATCAACCATTGATATTACTAAAACAATAAATAAACAACAATGATCAGAAACAAATTCTTACTGACCGCACTGCTCGCTGCGGCTTTCTGGGGCGTGCAGGCGCAGGACGACGGCTTCGACCTCAGTTCGCAGCGTGGTGAGAAACAGGATGTCAACGTTGTACCGGGCAAGAAGCTTGACCACCAGGGCATCGTCGTAAACCCCACACCGCACAACTTAGACATCAACCGCCAGAACTGGATCTCTTTTGAAAACGGACTGAACATTCAGGACAAGCAGAAGCGCTTCGCTGACGACCTGGCTTTCCTGAAGCAGTACAAGAAGGGCTTTCGCCTTACCATCGACTTCGGCGAGAAGCAGGCAAAGAAAGCAGGCTTGAAGAAATTGGTGTCAGGAGCTTATCTCCTCACCGTCAATGGCAAGGGCATAAACATCGTGGGCTATGACGAGCGTGGTGCCTTCTATGCCATCCAGACCATGAAGCAGATTCTGGCTTCTCCGGCTGCGAAGGGCAAGATGCATCTGCCTTACCTCACCTGCAACGACTATCCCGACCTGCCATTGCGTGGTGTTGTTGAGGGATTCTACGGCGAACCGTGGTCGCATCAGGTGCGCCTCTCGCTCATCGACTACTACGGACGCAACAAGCTCAATGAGTATGTATACGGTCCGAAGGACGACCCTTATCACAGCTCACCCAACTGGCGCCTGCCTTATCCCGACGATCAGGCTCGCAACATACACGAACTCGTTGAGGCTTGCCGTCGCAACCGTGTCGACTTCGTATGGGCCATACATCCGGGCAAGGATATCAAGTGGAATGAGGAAGACTACAAGAACCTCGTCAACAAGTTCAATCATATGTACGACCTTGGCGTGCGTTCGTTTGCCATACACTTTGATGACATTGAGGGCGAAGGAACCGACTCGAACAAGCAGGTTGACCTGCTCAACCGCCTCACCAAGGAGTTTGTTAAGACCAAGGGCGACGTTGCGCCACTCGTAGTTTGTCCTACCGACTACTCACAGTTGTGGGCAAGTCCCAAGGAGAACGGACAGCTCGCCATCTACGGCAAGCGTCTTGATCCGTCAATCAACGTGTTCTGGACAGGTGCTGTGGTTTGCTCGGACCTCACAAAGGAGACACTCGACTTTGTAGACTCGCGCATTAAGCGCCCGGCTTACTATTGGTGGAACTTCCCCGTTACCGACTATGCCCGTCATATCATCATGCAGGGTCCGGTATACGGACTCGAAACCGACCTTACTGCCGAACAGACATGCGGTGTGCTGAGCAATCCTATGGAGCACGGTGAGGCTTCGAAGCTCGCTCTCTACGGTGTGGCTGACTATAACTGGAATGTTTCGGCATACAACGCCATTGACAACTGGGAGCGTTCGCTTGTTGACGTGACTCCCGAGGCACACGATGCTTACCGCACATTCGCCATACATTCGTGCGATACCGAGACTGGCTATCGTCGTATAGAGTCGTGGGAGACCAAGACTTTCCGTCTTGCCGACTATAACAAGAAGGATTACGACAATCTGTATGCTGAGTTCGACCGTGTGGAGAAGGTGCCTGCCATCATGGAGCGTGACTGCAAGAATGCGCTGCTCATGAAGGAACTGCGCCCGTGGCTTATTGAGTTTAAGAAGCTCGGTACTCGTGGCAAGAACACGCTTACGCTGATGCGCGATTTCAAGGACGGCAAGTATGAGGCTTTCTGGAACGGATATATCAACAACCGCATGTCTACTGCCGACATGGCTGCTTATCAGGCACACAAGTCGGGAACCATGAAGCTGCAGCCGTTCTACGAGAATGGTATGGACGATATGGCTGTCGAGTTCTTCAAGAAGGTGGCTGGCAAGACTCCTGCGTTCTATAAGGGTATGGGTACATACAATTCGCTCAGCACCACACAGAACAAGCTGATGCTTGACAACGACTCTACTACATTCTATCACTCGGGTGCAAGCCAGAATACTGGCGACTGGATTGGTCTGGACCTTGGAGCTGTCCGCCCCGTACGTGAGGTGCGTATTCTGCAGGGACGCAACTCGGTTGACGATGTCGACTACTTCGACAACGTGATTGTTGAGGCTTCGGCTGACGGCAAGACATGGACTCCGCTCACCGGCGAATTGCAGAAGACATACATAATCAACTGGAAGGGCAATCCCGTAGAAGCTCGTTATGTGCGCATGCGCAAGTTGCAGTCGGACAAGAAGAGTTGGTGTGCAGTTCGTGAGTTTGTGGTAAATCCGGTAAATCCCGAAAATCTTGCATTCAAGGTGGAGTCGGCTGATATGTTCGGCGCTATGTATTGCTTCGACGAGAATCCCTGCTCTTCGTTCAAGAGCGAAGGTAGTCTGACATTCGGCGTAGAGAAAGGAACAAAGAGCTACACCATGCTCGTCAATCTGCCTAAGGCTGGTAGCGTTGTGCTCAAGCAGTACAACAAGAAGGGCAAGCTCGTTGCAAGCACACCGGTTGAGGGCAATATGGCTAAGGTGAATGTCGATGCCAACGCAGTGAAGTGCCAGCTTGAGGGAGCCGTAGAAGTGTTTGAGATTGTCCCGAACAAGTAATCGGGATAATTCAAAATAAGAGATCGATTTTCTCTAGAATAGAAAATAACAAAAAAACGAGGATGTTTCCGTTTGCTTAGGAACATCCTCGTTTTTTGTTTTATATAGCCTCAAGTGTTTGCTTGAGCATTATACATGCTTCATGATGTCGAGCAAGTGGTCCCAAACCATCTGTACGGTCGGGATGTGCAGACGCTCCTCTGGAGTGTGAACATCGCGCAGGGTAGGACCGAACGAAACCATGTCGAGGTTAGGATAGCGCTCTGAGAACAGACCGCACTCCAGTCCGGCGTGGATACCGCGTACGATAGGCTCCTTGCCGAACAGCTTCTTGTATGACTCAACAGCCACCTTTGTCAGCTTGCTGTTAGGATTCATCTTCCATGCAGGATAGCCGTCGCTCTGCTTAACCTCAGCACCAGCCAGCTCGAATACAGCCTTGATTGTGTTCGACTCATTCTCGAGATTGCTCATTACGTTAGAGCGCTGTGAGGTGATGATATTGATTTCGTTCTCTGAAGAGACAACGCTTGCAATGTTGTTAGAAGTCTCAACCATGTCTGCCAAAGCCTCGTCCTGGCACATGGCGAACACGCCGTTGTCGGCAGCCTGCAATGCGAGGATAACTCGACGGCTTGCGTCCTTTGCGATAACCGGCTCGGCATCAGTGCTCTCGAGGTGGAACTCCATGGCAGTGTCAGTAACGTGATACTCGTCCTCAACGTTGGCTGTGAACACGTTCCAGTCAACACGTACAGTCTCCTTTTCGGCTGCGGGAACGGCAAATACGATGACACCGTCGCGAGGAATGGCGTTGTGCAGCTTGCCCGAGTTGAACTGAGCCAGACGCACGTCCATCTTGTCCTGCTCCATATAGAGGAAACGGTCGAGAATCTTGATAGAGTTGGCGCGCTTCTTGTTGATGTTGTCGCCAGAGTGTCCGCCTTTCAAGCCCTTGATAGAAGCCTTCATGAAGAAGTAACCCTCAGGAGCCTGCTCGCGCTCGAATGTGAACTTCACCGAAGTGGTCTTGCCGCCAGCACATGAGATGAAAATCTGACCCTCGTCCTCAGAGTCGAGGTTGATGAGCATATCGCCCTTCATGAATCCCGGCTTCATACCCAAAGCACCGCCAAGGCTTGTCTCCTCGTCGCGTGTGAAAACGCACTCGATAGGACCGTGCTCAATGTCGTCGCTGTCGAGAACAGCCAGCTCGATGGCGCAACCGATACCGTCGTCAGCACCAAGAGTAGTACCCTTGGCTCTGAGCCATTCGCCGTCGATGTAGGTCTGGATAGGGTCTTTGAAGAAGTCGATGTCAACGTCGACGAGCTTGTCGCACACCATATCCATATGGCTTTGCAAACTAATCATCGGAGCGTTCTCGTGTCCCTTGGTAGCGGGCTTGCGGATGATAACGTTGCCGGTCTCGTCAATCTCGGTTTCGAGATTGCGCTTACGGCCAAACTCTTTCAGATACTCAATCATCTGCTCCTCATGCTTAGAGGGGCGAGGAATTTTGTTGATTTCTGCAAACTGCTCGAATACGCGAGCCGGTTTCAATTCGCAATTACTCATTTTTTCTTAATTTCTTTATGTTGTAACAATAATAATCTGAATTTTCAATAATTTATTTTGTCATGCGACCGATTTGCATTACCTTTGCATGTAAATAAATCTGTCGCTATGGGTTTCCCATTTCGATACAAAGTTAGTAAAAATGATTAAACTTCTGCTTTTAAGCCTGTTAATTATTGCTATAGCGTTTGCTTTGCTATCCATTAAGCTTCTGCTGAAACGCAACGGCAAGTTTTCGTCGCAACATGTTCACGACAATCCCGGTCTGCGCAAGCTTGGAATTCACTGCGTTATGGATCAGGACCGTGAGGCACGCAAGCGCAATGGTGCCTATTAAGCGGATGCGTCAGGTGTGAAATAATTAAATAATAAATACAAATGAACAAGAAAAACATTTTCCGCACACTTGCTATCGCTGCTTTTGCTGCTGTGGCAATGACATCTTGCGACAAGTCAAAGTCGCAGGTAGACGATAAGGAACCTGCAGCCCAGACTGCAACTACTGCAACTAAGATTGCATATGTAGAGGTAGACAGTATCATGTCGCAGTACAAGTTCTGCAAGGACTACTCGCTCATCCTTCAGAAGAAGGGCCAGAATATCCAGAACACCCTCGCACAGAAGCAACAGGCTCTTGAGGCTGCCGCTGCCAACTTCCAGCAGAAGGTGCAGCAGAATGCCTACACACGCGAGCAGGCACAGTCTATCCAGATGTCGCTTCAGAAGCAGAGCAATGACCTTCAGACTCTCAACCAGCGTCTGAGCGGTGAGTTCCAGACCGAGACAGAGAAGTACAACAACGCTCTCCGCGACTCTATACAGCACTATCTCGCCCTTTACAACAAGGACAAGAAGTACACCCTCATCCTCAGCAAGGCTGGCGACAACATCCTCTATGCCGACAAGGCTCACGACATAACCAATGAGGTTATCGCCGGACTCAACAAGGCATACAAGCAGGCACCTGCTGAGAAGGCTGCAACAGAGAAAAAGAAGTAATAAAGCCACAAACGCTTTATGAATAAATAAAAACGACCGCCCATAGAGGTAAAACTCTATAGTGCGGTCGTTTGTTTACACCTTATTATATATATACAGTGCCAATAATATTATATGGAAAAAGACATATAATGCTACTTGCCCATTTATTATAATATACTTTGCCATTTATTATAATATACTTTGCCCATTTATTATGTATATACTTTGCCAAGTATCATTATATTACTTTGTTGTTTGATATTGTCACATCGTGAAATGTTTTTACAGAGTCAATCAACTTCACATTGAAGAAAAAGAAGTAGTTCATAGTATTATACTGAATTATAAGTCCCATCCATTTATGTTAACAACAAAGTGGATGGGATTTTATAGCGAAATAATATCAAAAAACGTATTGAAACTAAGAAAAATCAAATAAAATCGAAAAAAGTTGCATAAAAATTTGGAGGTGTAAATAAAAAGCACTATCTTTGCACTCGCAATTCAGAACAAAGCTAATCGCTAAGAAATTGGGATTGCAAACAATATGGTTAATATCGCGGAGTGGAGCAGTTGGTAGCTCGCCAGGCTCATAACCTGGAGGTCGCATGTTCGAGTCCTGCCTCCGCAACTATGAAAGCTCGGAACAACTTGCTTAGCAAGAAGTTACGAGCATTTTTCGTGCTCTGAATCGAAATGGTTCAGACACCAGCTCAGACACATATTGTATAATCACATTGGTTGGCAGGAGCCGAACAATGTAAAAAAATGTACTCTAAAGCCAAAAATTTCTTATCTACAAAAGAAATAATAGGGTATACCCTGCCGAGGATACATCGGGGTAAATCCTATTACGTTGATTTCTTCGCTTACGATCCGACTACAGACAGACTGAAACGTAAGCGCTACATGCTCGACCGCTACCACAACAAAGCGGAGAGAGAAAAAATTGCAGCCGTGCTTGTCTACAATCTCACACACAAACTTTTATCCGGGTGGAATCCTTTTGTCAACACCACCAACACACGGCAGTACACAGAACTTGGCGTAGTGTTCGACAGATACATCACCTATATTGAAGCTGCAGAGAAGAAGGGGATACTCAAACCGAAGACCGCTACCGACTATCGAAGCAGGCTCAAGCAATTGTCTGTTTTCACCGAAGAAGTAGGGGCGAAAATAAAATATGCCTATCAGCTTAACACTGCCTTTGCTGTCGACTTCCTGGACTACCTCATTCTCGACAAGGACCTCTCTGCAAAATCTCGCAACAACTACCGTACATGGCTGTCAACATTCTGCACATGGTTAGCGGAGCGGAAGTATATCGACCGCAACCCCATCGAGAGCATACACATGCTGCGCGAAGACGAGAAGCTGCGCTCACCGCTTGAGGCAAAAGACCTGCGCAAGGTGAGGGAGTGGACGCAACAGAACAACCCCTCATTTTACCTCGCGTGTATGATGGAGTACTACACCTTCATACGACCAGACGAGCTACGCTATATAAAGATAGGTGACATATCAATAACCGAGCAGAGCGTGTACATATCGGAGAGTGTAGCCAAGAACCGCAAGGGGCAGGTCGTAGCGCTCAACGACACAGTGTTGAAGCTGATGATCGAGCAGCACATCTTCGACTACCCATCGCAGGACTACCTATTCGGAGCCAACATGACACCCGGACCGCAGCAGATATATGTGAACCGGTTCCGGCAGGAATGGAATAAGATGCGGAAAGCACTGAACTTTCCGGCATCTTATCAATTTTACTCACTAAAGGACTCCGGCATCAGAGACCTCGCCAACGCCCAGGGCATCGTGGTAGCGAGAGACCAGGCACGCCACTCTGACATATCAGTAACGAACAAGTATCTGAAGCGACCGAAAGTGGTGCATGAAGAGACGAAGCACTTCGTCGGAGACCTATAGTATAGCGTAGAAGTAACCAGTCTTCACGCGGTCGAGCCCCTCACCCGTCACCTCCATCTCTATCTTCTGACACACGAACCGACGGTTGTTGAAGATGTAGATATTGGAAGGGTCGGGAATATCATCAGCTATGAACTTAATGGTGTAAAGGTTGTGCGCATCGATGTCAACCTTTATGCCATTATTTTTTTTCAAACCGCTAACCGATAGTTCTGTAGCTTCGAGCGACAATGAGAATCGCTCGCCAGCCCATTTGCTGAATTCTCGGAAGTCAGTATAAGCGATAGGGTAGAGCGACATGCTGCCGCTTGCAGGGAACGTCGTAGTAATATTTTTATCAAGGTCGCGCACAGCGTTGTCGGAGAGCATGAGTCGCATCGGTTCGTCAGCGGTCTCCTCGCTTGTATTGTCTTCAGTGCCCTGCATGGCATCTTGCACCGACAGATAGTAGTCGCCGTCTTCATCTTCGCTCAGACCGTCGAGCAAAGAGTCACCCTCATTTGCGGTTGAGGGCATGACAACGAAGCTGTTAGGCATCAAGTCAGAAGAGATAGGTAAAGACGCATCTATACCAGCACGTCGCTTGCGCTGGAACATAGCCACCGGTATCATCTTGAGACCTATCGCATTGTCGCTCTCAGCGTCGCGCAATATGGGGTTGAACATACCGCACACAGTGCGCTGCTCTGTCAGATCTTTATTCTCCGGGTTGCCGTCTTTGGGCAACAAAGCCCAAATGAAATAAGACAAGCCAAGCTTGAATATGGTGCTGCGACGCTCACGGGTAGACATTGCCATAGCAGCAGAATTCATATCCTCCTCGCTCTTGTACTCCTTAATAGGGTATTGCTTTAGAACCGAGAGAGGAATGGACTCGCGCCAGTCTCTGTTAGCCGAGCTGTCGAACGAGTACTCAACGTTGGACGTGGCGAGGTTCTCAAGCCCATCCTCGTCGAACTCTGCCGAGTATTCGCCCATGCACTCATAAGCCACGGCATTGTGGCTTGTGAGCTCATTGGTAGAAATGACGCTCACCTCCTTTACAAGATCGTCGAACACGAATGTAGCATTGAACCGCTTGCGAAACTCCTCGATGAAGGTGTACACCGACCAATGAGGCAGCGCCTCGTTGATCTTGGCCGTGCGCCTTGCCGAAGCTATATATATGTGTGTATAAGGAGCAGCGTCGAAGTCGTTGCGCACAATCTTGTAGCCCTCACTCTGCAGAACGCCCTTAAGCACATATATGAGATTAGGCTGCACGGCGAGGTTCTGCATCTGAACCATGTGGCCGTGCGGATAATGCACGCCATCAACCACGAGCTTGTTGACATTGACGTGTCTGATATAATTTGACACCTGGTCGTTAGTCTCGTCGTAGATGGGGTAGAACAGAGCCACGCCAGGTTGGCCTACACGGAAATCTGTAGAGAGGTCAACCATTATGAGCTTCTTGTAACGCTCAGCATCGATGCTCGTCAAGCCAAAGCCCTGATATTTGGCTTTGTCGATGCCATGGGTAATATAGACCTTAGGGAAAGGCACCTTGTCGATGAAATGACCCTCAAACTTCGAGTTATACTTGATGCGCGATTTGCCGCCGACAATCTGCATCTTGACAGTGCTGTCAGACACGCTTGTAATCGTGCCCTTGCCACTGATAAAGAGACGGTTGTCGGCGTAAAGCTTGCAGTCGTCGAACGACTTCGAGCGCTTATGTACGTCAAAGCGGTGTATGTTGGCGAACAGCACCTGATTGGCGTGTATCGACATAGGGAACGAGATGTCGTAGGTATAAGAACCCGAGTCTTCGATGTATTGGTTGGCATAAGTTACCTTAATTTTGTCAGACGCAGAAGGATATGCGGCCTGGCCGTTGATAGTGCAATATATCATTGTAGAGTTTGGAGTTTTGAGTTTTGATTTTTGAATTGTCGGCGGAGCCGATGTTGAATTTTTGAATTTTGAGTTAGGTGCGGGCCTGCATCTTCTTGAAGTTATCGAGGTTCTTGGCCACACCGTGCGGACCATCGATGTAGACTTTAGCCTCGATGCCCTCGGCTATCTGAGCTGAGAGCGCACCGATAGTGTTGCGGGTATCATCGAGCGTAGCCTTAATATCTGAGTTGTCAGTGTTTACCACAACCGAAGGAGCAGACACCACGGTAGCCCCACCTTGCCCGACAGAACGTGAGATGTCGGCAGCTGTAAGCGACGACACCGTATTGTTGCGCTGTGCCTCGTCGATGAGACGTAGAGCAGGCAGGATGCTTGGGTTATTGACCGCATTGTGGTTAGCCACGAACTCACCCTCATGCACCACACCAGCCTCACGGCGATAGCGTGAACCGCCCGTGAAGCCACCCTCGTAGTAGCCGGCAGCCTGAGCCTGCTGTTGCTTTTTGATGGTGGCAATCTGCAACATGCCAGCTGCCACAGCAGTAGCGGCAGCGATAGGAGCGAGGATATGGCCGACAATAGGCACAGCAGCTGCAGAACTATATGCATTGATAGCAGCCTGCGCTGTTTGCGCAGTAGCCTGCGCTATTTGTATTACCATAGCACGTTTATTGGCTTTTTTCTTGGCAGCAGCCAGCTCCTTGTCACGCTTCTCCTCGATAGCTTTACGGCGAGCAGAATTATTGCCAGCAGCTTCAATCTGCTTATCGTACGCAGCATTAATCTTCGCCGTCTCAGCATCAGCGCACGCATTAGAATATGATAAAGCACCAGACAGCATTTGATTAACGCTATCAAAAGCTTGCTGCATAATGGCTCTACGAGCTTCGGCCTTCTGGCGAGAGATTTCTGTCATCTCCTCCTCATACCTTTCATGTGCATCTTTTTTCTGCTGTTCATTACTCTTCATATCCTCGAGTTCTCTATCGAGGAGCCATTTGCGTTCAGCGTACTCGTCGCCCCCGAATTCCTGAATAATAGAGAGGCGGTCGCGATGATACTGCACCTCGGCCTGTTTCATTTTTTCATTATACTCCTCTTCGGTTATAAGACCTTGAGCACGTTGTTGTATTAATGATAACTGCTCGGTGTTAAATGCGCGAGTCTGAGCATCGAGGCCCTCACGCATTTGGCGCTCATTGACCGATACAAGACGTTGAGCCTCTGAGATGGCAGCGTCTACCATCGACTGTTGAGTACTGGTAGTGTCTTGGCTGTACTTAGTCTGCAGATTAACAAGACCGACGTAATAAGCCTGCTTTTTCTCATACATCTGCTTATTGTACTCATCCTCGGTAATCTGACGATTATAAAGCTGCGTTTTGAGGATGAGCTGCTCATCTTCTAGGTGAGCTTTAAGATCTGCAGCCTCCTTCTCATACTTTTCTTTTTTCGTATCTTTTTTACCCGAACTGCTACCGGAACCACCCGTGTCAACGCCAGTACCACCGGCTGATGACACAGAACCGCTGCCGTTAACGCCCTGATTATTGCCCTTTATAGTCAAGTCTGTAACAGCCTTGCTTAGGTGTTTGTCAGCACGCAATAAAGCATCGAGCGCTCGGTCTTGAGCATCGAGAATACGCTGTTCGCTCTGATTGTTGCTAAGTCTACCCTCGTGAATGCCACGCTCCTGCATCTTCTGCTGATACGCATAGCTTGACCAATGCGTAGTACGGCTGCCGGAGCGATATTCGCCATGTTTGTAGACATTAGGGTGGCTCTCTATCTCAGCATTGACAGCCTTGATAGACCCTTTGATGCGCCCTTCCTTAGATTTGAGGTCGAGGCGTTTCTTGGCTATCTCCTTCTTTTTCTCGTAGATAGCCTCTGCCATGGCAGCTCGGTCGAGATTGTCAATATAATCTTTGATAGCCTTGCTATTATCATTAAAGAGTGCGCCCTCTTTTGATATGGATGCATGATATTTCGGCACTATCTTCTGAAGTTCAGCGATAGCACTACGACGCTCAGCTATAGAGTAGGCATTAGAGCGTATAATCTTTGTAAGCTGTTGGATGCGTAGCTTCTCGTCGGTATAGCTATCAGCAACTTTTTTGCTGAGCTCTTGCTGTTGCTTCTGCACAGCATTAGCCTCTTTGACGCTTTGAAGGTTGTCGTGCAGAGCCTTACGGTGCCCTTGCCAAGCCTTTATAGCATAATATACAGCTACGCCAACGGTAGTCAGTACAGTAGCGAGCGCAGTCCAAGGATTGGTAAGGCTTGCTATTCGCGCTGCACGCATGACTACGATATAGCCTTGCACACCTTTGGTCAGAAGCGCCCAAGTCGCCTGAATTGCAACGAGAGCTGCGCGTAGTAGGTTAGTAGTCGCCGCATAGGCATAGTCGAGCGCCATAGCTGTTTTGCGCACCACCAACAGAGCCTTCTCTTTGATGATAGAGACAGAGAGAACACCGTTGTAGAAGAGTATTGACGTAGCAAGAACCGTCAGAACGCCGATATGTTTAGACACTAACTCGGTCAGATAGTAAAGAGTCTTGACGCTGAGCGAAGTGAGCGATATGGAGTATTTAGCAATAGGCATCAGTTTTTCACCGAGTTCGATGCAGAGGTCAGAAAAACGCTTTTTTGCTTTGTCAAGCTCAGCCTGCACGGTATCATTTTGCACGTTGAACTCATTAAGCACACTCGTGCCCTCTTTGTACGACTGCGAAGCGATAGCCTGAGCTTCGCGCACCTGGTCAAGATGCGAAGCGACAGCAGACAGAACGCCTACAGCACGAGTGCCTTCGAGACCCATTTGCGAGAACATAGGAGCCAGTTTGTCGAAGCCACCGCGGTTTGACATAGCCTGCAAAAACTCAAGAAGTGCACCGTTAGCATCAGTCTTAAGCATATTCGTAAACTTGCTCACCTCGATGTTGGCAAGCTTTGCAAACTTCATCGGGTCTTGAAACATCTTAGTAATGAGCTGCGAGAACACAGTAGAAGAGGTCGCCTCCTCTTGCATATTCTGGTCGAGCGTAGAAGCCAGACCCATAATCTGAGCCTGCGTCATGCCAGCTTGATAGCCCACGCCCGACAAGTCAGCAGTAAAGTCAACGATATAGCCAGCACTGGCCGATGAAGACTGTGCGAGCTCGTTGACAGCAGAACCCGTTGCGAGCATAGCGCCACGCAGACCCTTTGTCTTGTCTTCGCCGAACATCTGTGCGAGCTTGCCGATTTTGGCTACAGCGCCGTCGCCAAGATCGTCGCCCAGGGCAACGTTTATTTTGTCAGCACCGTCGACAAACTCTTCGATCATTTCCCGGTTGGTAATACCGAGACGACCCGCATCTTGAGCGAGCTTGTTAAGGTCTTCGCGTGCAGTACGGGTATTGAGACGCTTGAAGCTCTCATTCATCGCCTCCACCTCCTCGATGGTCTGCCCCGTGTATTTGGTGACGTTATACATCTCCTGATTCATAGCTGCATACTCATTGGTGCATTTGCGGATGGTCACTGACAACCCAGTGACAGCAGCAATGCCTTGAGTGATAGCACCCCAGTTAACGTTGAAAAAGTCGGTAAAGCGCTGCCATTTGCCCTTTGAGACCTCCTGCTCCTGGTTGATAGCAGCAATTTCTTTTTTCAAGAGTTTAGCCTTATTTGCCAAATCTTTGTAAGCCTCAGAGTTGCGGTCGGTATCTTTAAGTTGCTCGTTAACTAGTCGTAGTGAGGTTTCGAGCTGACGCAAAGAAGAACCGCTGATATTTCTGAGTGTAGTGTCAATAAGCTTATTCTCCTCGGCCCACTCGGCAGCACGCTGTTGTGCAGCTGCAATATCGCGGTTATATTGCGCCATTGTAGCAGAACTGGAACGCTTCAGCTCATCGATACGGACTGTACATTGTGCGATACGCTCTTGTATATGTTTGTACTCTTCTGGCGAGGCAGCTGCTTTAGCTTGTTTTTTGAGTACACGTTGAGCGCGCTCAACCTCGCCGAGGGAAGCCTTTGACAGATTAAGTACTGTATCAATAGTCTTCGCAACGTTAGACTGATAAGATTTAAGGCCAGCTTCGGCATTTTTAATCTGCTTGTCGAATTTGTTAATATCCTGGACAGTCGAGTCAGGACTCTTGAGTGCCTCTTCTTTTTTCTTTTTAAGGTCGTCTATCTTTTTCTGCAGCGCTTCAATCTCATTTTTAGCTTGCTGAGTATTGAGAGTGACGACGGTCTCGAATGTTTGGGTTGTTGCCATAAAAAAATGCTACTAATGGTTGATGAGACCAAAAGTAGCACTTTTATTTTTCCAAATAAAATACCATAATAGTTACTTGTTTTTTGGTTGACCCAATGCGACAAGAATAACAGTTATGACCCAAATTATTAAAAGTCCAAAAAGTTCCATAATAGCAGACGATTTAATTATTACACCCCAAATATACGAATATTATTTGACGTGACAAAGCCCACCGTCAACTTTTATTCATTTTTCTGCGGACATACGCCATTAAGGAAAGCAATAGCACCACATAAGCCACTATGACAAGGGCTTCGCCCAAGACTCTATAAATTAGCCCCCGTAGCGTTGTCTTGTGCTCCACCGGCACTGGAACCTGCACCGAATCACACCGCAGCACTGTTTTGTAGACCGTGTCAGCCCTGCAGCTTATGCGGTCACGCCATCGCCACTCGACACGTGTCTTGTACACAGTGTCGCCCATGGTGTAAGTCTCCACATACACAGAGTCGTGTATGCGGAAGGTATCTATACGCTGGCTGGCGTTGTAGAGCGTGTCAGTCTTATTGACCACACGCTCTACGATCACCGGCTTGCACGTTGAGCACCCTGCAAGGCACATCAATGCAAGGATGCCGAAGAAGATACGGAAATATCTCATACGCATTATACATAGTCAGTCACGCCCGACAGACAGATACTCTGTCAAGCCAGGAATGCGCTCGATGAACTTGAAGCGCAGAATGTAGTATAGGAACGACACTATCAGCCACGGCGTGGTGTCACGCTTGAACATCTTTTTGAGGTTTTTCAGAATGTTGAGCGTGTAGAACCACAGCACCACATAAGTGACGAAGCTCACGCACTGCAGAGCACCCTCGGGCTGGTGCTTCAGATTGCCTATCGTGTAGATGGCACAGCACAGCACGAAGAAGATGGTAGCCTCTGCAATGCAGCGCAGCGCCTTCTTCAACTCGAAATCTTCGCGGTTGGCTATGAGCCCTGACAGGTAGCCGAAGAAGAAGTTCAGGAAGAACACTATTATCAGCGAGAGCAGGTCGCCCTCGATTGGCTTGAGGAATGCCCAGACGGCAATTGTGATGCCCACGAACATATGACGGATGTTATCTATCATAATACAAACTTTTAAGCATTAAACATTGAAAATATGAGCAAAGATACCGATAACGAATCGATTGTAAAAAAACGGCGCACCCGACAATTCCTAACTCCTAATTCGTCATTCCGCCCAACGGGCGGCTTCCCATCGTCTTCTCGTCTTCAGTCCTTCCAACGGCCTGCCACCTGCATACACCCACCTCAAGAACTCCGCCTGCACGGCAGCCACCGAAGCCTTCTTCTGTATCAGCTTGAAGAGCGTAGACCCACGGAACGCACCCGTGCCAAGGTTGAAGCAGAAGTCAGCACAAGCGTCAAACCGCCCCTGCGTCTTGCAGACTTCAGGCACAGCCGACAAGAAGTTCTCAATCGACTCTAAGTCTTTTCTCAACCATTCCTCAGCCTTCGCCTTGTCGCACACCGTGCGAGCCGTCACACCCTTGGTATGCCCGTAGCCACACGTCCAACGTCCCGCCGCACACTTGTAAGCCTTGGCCCGATAGCCTTCAAACTGCTTAATCTTCTCAATCAAAACATCACTTGCTCTCATATCATAATCCCTTTTTACTCTTTTACTTTTAAAGATTGCTTTATCAAATCTGGGCATGCCACTGTAGCAGCCAGAAGTCGCCGTCAAACCACACCTCGGTAATCTGAAATTGCCAATCCAACCCAATTTCACGAGTGTTAGCAGCGCCATAAGCCGAAATCGGCTTACCGCTTGTAGTTGACTTTAAAATAACTTTGCCCCAACTCACGCCCGTGTATCTACCATTTCTCTGAATGAACGTATAGTGCTGTCCAATCTCTGGGTCGTCGGGCAGTGTGAGGATAATATTTGCGTTTTGCGGAGGGAAGCACACAATAACACACTCCATCTTCGACAACGCCCTGCTCGTCTTAGCCTTGGTCAGCATGGGTCGGAAGCCTGCAATGTCGCCTTGACCTATAAAAATGGCGTGATTACCATTAGGTATGTCTGAATTTACAATCCATGGGTGCTCTCTTGACGCTTTGTCCATAGTGCCACTCACATTTAAGAGCAAACCCATGTTAACCTGCGTCTCCGAACCGGAGGTAGTAGAGGTCGGATAGTTTCTCTTCATATTCAAATACAAACCACCTTGAGTATTAACGCCTACAACCTCTGACAATACACTACTGCCCATTTTCAAGTCAAATTTACCTTCCGATGTGTTCTCGAATATAATATTTGAACCACCCAGACGCATGGATTTGTTGTCATATTCATTTACAAGGCTACCACCCTTAATCGTAAAGTCGCCTATATAACCTGCCGTAGCCCTAATCGCACCCGTACTCGTCACATAAAACTGAGCATCCTGCGCAGTCGCCGAACCCACGAACAGCGGAGCGTACACGTTGTCACTCACCTTGCAATAATCAGGCTCGTAATTGCCGAAATGTCCCACCGTGCTTTTGCCGTCCTCGCTCTTCGCCCATACGTGCTTGGCGTTGATAAGGTCGGCATTCAGTCCGTTCTCGTCAAACACAGCCACTTCCTGCCCAGACTGCGTTCTGAGCTTCGTCTTATCTGCCGTCAGCGTTATCTCCTTGCTGTCAATATCAATGCCAGCATCAAGCAGCTTGCCAGCCACACTCTTGTCCTCTATATAGTCAGTCTTCGTCGCACGATACTCAGTCACCGTAGCTCCGTATTCCAGCTTGGGCTGGGAGACATACATATCAGTGCCTTTCGGGCAGCGTATCATCACGTATTTAGGCAGATTGCTGCCAACGACACGCCAGTGCACCCAATAACGTTTCCATACATAATCCTCCTTGAACTCCACCTGAGCGTTGCCGTTGACTGCCGTGTGCTGGTTAGGACCGTTCACACTGTCCAGCACCTCGACAAATACCTTCTCTGTAGTGTCGCTTTTGTAGAAGTAAGCAGTAAACTGACCGCCCTTATTGCCCTTCGCCATAAACGAGAGCATATAGTCTTGACCCTGCTTTACCACATCAGCGCCTAATCCCCATTCCAGCATATCAATATAATTGACATCAGTTGCAAAACGAATGTCAGTATTCAGCGTCGGGAACCCTTTGTATGACTGTCTGTTTATCTCATCGTCGCTGTTGTCACGAGGATGCAGAGCACTATAGCTGCCGCCTACTACCGTCACGTTGCCACCTGCCACCAGCGTATCAGTATTATCAAGCAGATTGCCACCAATGTAGTCAAAGTCCTCTGACGACATAGACCAGCCGATACAGTCCTCTCCTTCAGCGAGCATAGGCTGACAAATCCAAGCGTTAGTTGTTACTCCTTCCTTCGGACAGTTAACCCAGAAATTACACTCGATGAAGTCTTTGAATTTCTCGGTGTCATTAGTGTTGAAGGTGACATAACAGAGCTGCCACTCATTCGCCTGCTTGACAGCAAACACATTGCCGCCGCTTTGTATCACGTTGTCAAGTCGCTCGCCACCAGTTGCAGTCTCCGCCCACCTCGCTTCAATACAAACATTAACGTCAGTTCTGTCACACTTTACCCAACAAGAAGCTGTGTATGTTTTGTTCTTCTCTATTTTGATGCACTTTGTAAGGTCTGGTGCAATACCGTACCAAAACAAGCCGATGTAGTGAGTTGGTGCTGTTGCAATCACATGAGCACAATTCACGCCGCCAATACCATTCAGCGTTTCTATACCACCGCCTTCTTGAGTCTGGAAGTCTACTCCTTCCCCCTGCCGTCTCAGCGCACTCCCCACCAGCAGATTCTTCCTGCCAACAGCCGTCTGCGACACCTTCAGCGAAATCTCCCGTGCCGTCTGCTTGATAGTAGAGGTATACTGCGTCAGTTCGTTCGTAGTCTTCAGCGGCAGGGCGTTGTACTTGTTGCTCACCTCAGTGTACTTTGACTCCAGCCCCTTCTGCGAAGTCACCAGACCACCCCACACTGCGCTTACGCTCACGCTGATAGGCAGACTCACATAGCACGTCTTGCCGTTATACACGCATTTCACCGTCACGCTTGCCGAAGTCCTGCTGATAGCCCTGCCGTCAATCGTGTCATAAGCTACGCTCTTTACCGTCACAGTGCCGTCAGCAGCCACCGAAGCAGAGCAGCCCACAGCCGAGCTTATAACGTAAGAACCCGTCACCACACTGCTGCCCTCAAGCATCGTGATAGTGGCGGTATTGCCGCTCGTCGTGTTAGCCGTAGCATTGCCGTTGCTCTCAGTCTTAGCCGAGAAAGTCAGAGCAGCAGGAGAGAACGAAGCCGACACAGCATCCTTGCCAGCCGCACCAGTCGGTCCTTGTGGGCCACGGTCACCCATCTTGCTCACGTTATATGACACGGCATTACTGCCATCCATATATGTAACCGTAAACCTTGACCACAAGAACGAACCCGATGCAACAGTAGGGATATTCTTCTGCCAACCACTCGTTGGAGCAGAAGTGCCCGAAGTAGATGTAGCATACATTACCTCAGTAGACTTTATCTGTGCAGAGCTGCCAGCAGTCATATCATAAGTCTCGCATGATGCTATATACCACACCACTGGTTTGTCGATGGTGTCAATTTCATAATCCAACAGATACATAAAGCCTCCACTGCTGAAATTACCACTCGCACCACACTGATACATATATATGTATTCGGTAAAGGTACCTGTGCCAACATGGGGAGTTAACCATTTCTTCACCATACCTGTACCCATTGCATTCTCTGCGGACTCCAATGAATAACCTTTAGGTATTTTTGCAATAACACGACGCACAAACACAGCACTCGCCCGTGCCAGTATTATCTGCACTACACCGCCATGACCAGGTGTAGCAGCCCCAGTAGTCTCTATTTTAAGCTCTTTTTTAGCAATAGCATAAGGGTTGTCTGACGATTTTTGAACTATGGTTAATTTAACATTGCCATTGAACATGTTGTTGTAAACTTGACAGCCATTAAACCCCTCGTCAAACAGCAAATCCTTGAACATCGACTTGCCATTAGCAAAAGTTAAGCCTGCGTTGCCAGTGTCTCCTTTGTCACCTTTATCTCCTTTAAGTGTATGCCCTTCTGGGGTAGGGCGAGTGCTGGAAGGCATGGCGGAAGCAGAGTATGGTCCCGACTGCCATTTATAACCATCTTTCTTAATTGTCCATGGTGTTTCATACGTAGAATACACACGATACTTTCCTCCACCACGAAGATAAAGAATAGGTACACTGGGTTCCCTTATCTGCTTGTAGCTTACAGGCGAGACATGGCACCAATTGTAGTTATCCGAATATATTATTGTCTCACCTGGCGTAGTGCCCCAGTCCGAAGCTTGAGTATCGACATGGAAATCTACAGAAAAGCCTTCCGAATGAGTAGACCATGAAGGCTTGGTTTTGCTATTGAGATTCACCACCACCTTAATGCCTGCAAAACCAGTTTGCGGCAACTGCTCTCCCACAACCGTGTACCATGTATTCTGGTCGTAGGTCGCAGCCGACAAGTCTACCCACACATCCTGCTGCCAGTAGTTCTTGCCGTCAGCACCAGGCTTGCCGTCCTTGCCGTCCTTTATCGCCGCTATCGTAATCTGACCCCTCGCCAATAATGTTGCCATACACTTATCATTTTTTAGTTTACAGAAAAAATAAGGGTGAGGTGCCCTTATTTAGACACCTCACAAGTAAATGTACCTCTGCCGCTCACGTCAGCGGCAGCCACGGTGACGTAAGGCTTGCGCGAAACGTTTACTGAGTCTGACGTACCGTTCCAGTTCGTAGCCACACCGTTGGCATTGTACTTCGTCCACTTGTACGTGAAGCTTGGAGTACTGCTGTCAGCCTTAATCTGAGCACCATCCTCCACCACCTTGCCGTCCTTCCACACACGGGCGAAGAGCTCGGTCGACTGGGCACCGTTCACAATCTTGTCGCCCGTCAGCGAGTACACCTCCACAACGTATGGGTCGCTCGCGTCGAAGAACGTTACGATAGCGTATGCAGTGTCGGCACCATCCTCGACAGTACAGCGGAAGGTCTGGAAGTTAAGCACGTCGTTGGCACTCACGTTCAGGGTGCTCACGCCGCCCGAAGTGCTCACGCTGCCCGAAGCCACGGCGCTCCATGTGCCGGCACTGATATTCAGCACCTCCCACGTCATAGAAGTCAGAGAAGTGTCCTGCACGTTGCCGCGGAAGAACTTCGCCACGGCACGCAGCTTCTTCGTGTTGTTGGTCGAGTCGAACGTGTTGCCGTCGGGAGTCTCAATCTGCACCGTCTGAAGCGCACCGCCGCTCTTCGCCAGCGAAATCGTCTTGTAGCCGATGCACGTAGTCGTAGCCTTAGTCTCCGGGTCAGTGTATGTACACGACCACTCGATGTTCTTCACGCTGCCGTTCTTGGCGATGTTGCTTGCGAGGTTAAGCTGGTACGGCTTGCCGCTCACTGGTGTAGCAGTCACACCGTCCACCTTCCACGACCATCCGGTACAAGCATGGGTAGGAGCCTGGTCTTGAGCATTGCCAGTCACGTAGACACGAGCTGTGATGACGTTAGGCTCACTTGCCGAATAGTTCGGAGTGTACACACCCGTGTCGGGAGTGTAAATCTGAGTCTCGCCCTTAGAGCACTGAGTGAAACACTGCACGGCCTTGCCGTCATTGAGGTCAACGATAGTAATCTGACCATTAGCCAATACTTTTGCCATAAACTTATTTTTGAATTAAAGTTATATTTATTTACTATTAATACTCTTTGAGTCTGACATGTACACACGACACCCGAATTGAGCCTGTCTGCTCACGTCGTCACGTGTTATAAGACACGAACGCCCCACGCCCTCATGCATCCTGTTCCACACAGCATCGTCTTCAGCGTCAGCCGACTGTCGCCACCACGACCACGAGCCGTTGCTGATAGTGTCGCTTATGTCTTCGCCATTGCGCAGCAGCGTAGCATTGAGCGTCATTTTCCCCGAGCCGTTTATCATCACCGTGCCCGTGTCGCTCGTTATCATCACCTGATAAGCCACACCGTCGTCGCCCTTCTCTCCCTTCTCCGCCCTCATCACCAGCTGCCAGTCGGCATTGCCCTCCTTAGGCTCAGTAGTGCTGCCGTTGCTGTTAGTACACAGCCACACACCGTTGCCGTGGCTCACCTGGTCATAGTAGCCGTAGCTCACGCCACTCTGCCACTCGCCTCTGTAATTGACAATATGGATAATGTCACCCGTCGGCGACACCCATTCGAACGATGTCGATACAATCCTTGAGCCCTCGGGCGACAGCTTGAACACCTCACAGCCCTCATGCGTGTAGCCCACAACACCCTTATACGCCACGATGCGAGGAGTGTTCGGACCAGTAGTCTCCAGTATCATGACACCCTGGCGGTCACGCTCGTTAGGGTTCTGGTTGCCGTCAAGCACTATTGTGTCGCCGGCCATGGGCACGTCGCTGCCCGGCTCGCAGTTGTCCTTAGCTATCTCTATCCACCCGAATTTCTTTCCGTCATACAGCACATTGCCCGACTCGTCAGTCAGCGCCACATTCTCCTCGCTCACGGCAGTCACCAGTCGCCACCACGAGCGCGTCGGCTTCTGCTTGTCGGCCAGCCCGAACGTCTTGCAGCGTGCCTGGTCGCCCACACGCCACATGTTCTGCGTCGCCGTAGTGCCGTCATCAGCCAGCAGCCAGCAGCGCCAGCCCCTCAACTTGTCATTATCATACAGCTCCTCCGCCTTGAATATCCTGCCCCCCGAACCGCTCAGGTACACATTGCCCCCGGCATACGACAGCTTCCTCACCTCCAGCTCCTGGAATACAGCCTTGCCCCACACCTGCAGGTCGTGTATGTCAAGCCTGAACTTGCCGTCGCCACGGTCTACGATGCCAAAGCCCTGCTGCGTCGCCCCGTCGTAGCCAAGCGACACGATACGTCGCAGCACAGCCTCGCCGAAGCCGTCGATGCCACACCCGCCGTCTCCAAGCTTCAGACCCTTGTCGAAGCCAATCACCCCCTTGGCATTGTTGTCGATGTCGTTGCGTAGGAACACACTTAGGTCGAGCTGCTTCTCTACCAGAGCCAGCAGCATCAGCAGGGCAGTGCCTATACGCTCAGCCGTATTGGCGTGAGTGCGACGCTCGTCGCGGATGCCCTCTAAGAACTGAGTAATATTATCTGTATTGACAGCCATATTTTTTATAATTGCGAAACACTCCTGTCAATCGTATTCTGACCGCCCCCGAAGAGCTGCCACAAGAACGACGACACCAACCCCTGATAAGTCTGCCCGTAATAGGCAGCCTCGAACTCATTCAGGCGGTGTAAGGAGTACATATATTTTTTACTGAACCAGTCACGTTTCTGGCGGTGGTGAGGGTTCGTCTTCCAGTCCTTCAGAAACTTCAAGTCGCCACCGTTGCCACGGCTGTAGCCGTTGCCCACGCCACGAGCCACGTATATGCCGTATTCTAAGAACCGGTGCTCAATCGTAGTCACCGGACCCGGATGCACCACGCCCTGCACCGAACGCGAGAGAGCACCCGTATCGTACACCGGCGGAGCGAACTGCAGCATCTTCTCCTGCCACATCTTCACCATAAAGTCGCTCCACCCCTGCACCCATTTGGAGTGCTCGGCCTCAGACATGTTATTTAACCCACTCCGCTCTGTCATAACTGATATCAATAGGTTGCTCGTTCTGTATCATGAAGCACAGCCCCGTCACGCCGTTCTTTTCATAACCCGATAGTTCACGGACAAAGACATTTTCAAAATTCAAGTATGTCAATCGGTCATCACATTCACAGTCTCTGTCATAAAGAATACGCGAGTTCATTTGTCTGAAAATCTCACGGCAAATGTCCAGCTTATCGTCCCTGTCCGTCATATCGTTAAAACGGTAATGCATCAGTATAAAAACAGTATAGACATCCCTTCGGAAATATCCGCTGCCATTACAGAAAAACTGTTTTCTCAGACTTTTACCTCTCCAATTAGTCAAGCCCTCATAGTTCACACCATCTTCAAAAATATCCTGGCTCAAAGTATCTGTGAAAAGAATAAAATTCTTCGCACTCTTGAAGTTAAGCAGCAAACCTTCTAAAGAATCGGTACCCGAAACATCAGCAAACTTGAAGCCATTGCTCAAGGCCAAAAGATTTGATGATGCCAAGCGGCTGAAATATTCAATAGCAGCAAAAGAAGTATATCTCAATTTGACTAAACTATTCATAAGCAAAACAATTAAATTTATCTTGAAATGTTAAGTGTTAAGTGTTGGTGTATTTGCGCCGGAACTCTTCTGCCTGCTTCGCCTTGGCGTCAAGCTCCGTCAGAGCGCGCCAGCAGTCTATAGCCTTCACCGCAGCCTCTTTGGTCACGTCGCCGTCGGTCAGAGCACGCAGCTGTACGTTGATGCTCTCTATCACCGAGAGGTCCGACGTGTCATCGTCGCCTTTTGACTTCCTGAACAGGTGAGGGAAAGCGTAGGACATGACATATTTCACGTGCCCGAACCACGCCAGTACACCCACCCGCTCAGCAGCAGTCAGAGTCCACTCCGCAGGGCGTGAGCCGTCGGCCCTACGGTAGAGGAACGAGGCGAGAATGTCTATCTGGTCTTCGTCACGGGTCGTCAAGTATCGCTGATACCTCTGCTCCATACACAGATACTCGTGAAAGCTCACTATGCGCCCCGTCTCAGCATCTTCTTGAAGCAGAGCGTTGACAGCCTTAAGACCCTGCACAACCTCCAACCGATTGTCCATCGTCTCCAAGCTGTCAACAAACTCCAGCTGCCCTATGAATGAATGTATCTGCCACGGCTTCAGATAAAACACCCTGCCATCCTTCGAGCACTTCCACCCCCAGCGGTTTTTCTCGATTAAATATATACCCGCAAATCTGATAAACATATAGGTTTTTACAACCACCGGGTCGGCGAAAGTAGCCAGAAGAAACAGCACGTAGCGCAGCTGCTCTTGAGTCAGTTCACGCCACGAAGTAGGACAGCATAAGTTCATAATTTTGAGTTTTGAGTTTTGAATTTTGAGTTAGCCGTTAAAGAGAAAAGCCGTCGACTCCTTCTTGTTGCCGAACGTCTCCACGTGAGCAGCCTTGTACGCATCGCTCCCGTGATACAGCGCATACACCTCGCCGTTGCCCTCCAGCTCACGCTCCATACGGCGCCACAGAGCCGTGCCCCGCACGTCTTCGCTGCTCGCAGCGGCACGGTCTGTCAAGTCGCACGTCAGCTGCAGCGCAGTCGTATAAGCCGTCAGCCGGTCGTGGTCGTCACGCCGGTAAGCGTCCAGCAAGTCGTCCGTCTGCTCGTCGCCGAAGCGCACACGCAGCAGCTCGTCTGTACGCTGGATAACCGGCTGCATGTTCTGCCAGTCCTTATACGAGTAAGCCCCCGAGCTCGCCGACGCAAAGAAGAAGTAATGATCGGTATAAGCATAGCGTATCGCACGCACAGCCTTCGCCGTGCAGCCCCACTCGTTAGAGCGCAGCAGATGCACCGTCATGGCACGCGCCCGGCACAGAGCCGTGCGCAGCTGTGCCTCCAGAGCGTCTACACGCTGCTTGCTCGCAGGCGACACCGTGTCGTTGCTCACTATGCCGAAGCCCGTAGGCGTAAGCACCAGGTCGAGCTGGCGCAGCACCGAGAGGAAGCCGTCAATGCACACCATCATCTTAAAGTAACGCTTTAAGGCAGTGCTCTCCTCAGCAGCCATAACCTGCTGAATGCCAACATCGCCAAGCAATGTGATGCAGTAATTGTCGAGCGCCGTATCGATAGCAGGCTTCACCGACTCATACACCTCGTCATGGGCGCTCATGCCCACCGGCAGCGACCACTCAAAGTCTTGTTTCTCAATTGCAATCATAAGCTTTCAGTATTGGATTCTTCACTCTTCACTCTTCACTCTTCCCTCTCCACTCACCTTCTTCGCATCCTTGTTCTCGTCGAGCGTAGTCAGCATCAGCATCGGCACGTCTACCGTAGCCCGCTCGTCCCACTCGTTATAGTGCAGAATCACATGGTATGGCTTGCACATGACGTCGTGCCAGGGCTTCTCCAGAGCCTGCTTCAGCGTGAAGAGCTCGCGCTTGTCGCTGCCCGAGTTGTTCATCTGGCTCTTGCCAGGAGTAGCCCCCACAAGGTTTGGGTGCACGCCATGGGCAAAGCACAGAGCGTTTGAAGCCTCGCTCATGTCGTCGCTCCAGTTGCCGCCCTCCTTCTTGCCGGCATCGTTCAGGGGCACTATGCGCACCATGCGGTTCTCCTTGCCGTTAGGGTCCACGTAGTAGCCCGATATCATAGCCTTGCCGGCATTCTCTATGCCCGTCACGAAGTCTATGATGTTCTGCTTCTCCTGCTCCTTACGCTCACGGCGCTTGCGCTCGTCGCTTATGCACTCGTTGTCACACACATTGTCCCAGTAGTCGTCGTGCACCTCAATCTGCACCCTCGGAGCCGACGTGTTCTTTATCATGTATCGTTTGCCTATACCTATCAGACGGTATATGTCAAACCACGCATCTCTGAATATGGACGAGTAGTATGGCATGGGGTACACCTGGCAGCCCGGAGTCGCCATACGGCTCACGATAGCAAACTTGCGGCACTTCGTAGCCTTCAGCTTCAGCCCCGTAGCAGGGTCAGGCTCCAGTCCCATGCGCACACGCAGGTCGCCCAGAGGGTCCCAGTAGTCAAGCAGCTCTATACACTCAATGTTCTGCTCGTCGAATAAGCCCAGCCGCCAGTCGCCGTAGAACACATGCTCGGCCGACCCCGACCGGGTGCTCCCACCATACTCAAAGCGGCAGTACGCAGCATCCTTGTTGCGCACCTTCACGATCTTGCTGCCGTCGCGCGAGAGTATTATCACAGTCACCGAGAACGAGTAGAACTTCATGTCCGTTGCCTGCTCCAGAAACACCTCCTGCAGCGAGTTGCGCAGGCAGAAGTCCAGTATCTCCTTGTCCGTAATGTCGAGCTTCGTCTTGCGGTCTACGAAGCGCAGACCCTGCCCGTAGCACGAAGTGACGTTAAACTGCTGGCACTGGGCAGTCACCATATTGCTCATAATCTCTTTGCGCACACGGTAGGGCAGCTGGTCGTCGCCGCCCCATTGCACATATTTGTATGCACGGCCACCCACCTTGATGTCGCGGATGCCCTGCGCCCCCGGCACATCCTCGTCGTCGAACACCTCGCACGAGTCGCCGCCATACTCCGAGTTTACCGAAGCCACAGCCCTCGAAGCCCCGAAGCCCGACGGCACGATATGATAGCGGCGGAAGCCCTCAGCATCTGGCTGGGCAGAAGTCGCCTGCAGAGTAGTATTAGTTTTAGTCATAAGAACACACGTTTATTGTTAATGAAGAAGATGAAAATCTGAGGCAGCGTGCGCAGCTCACGGTTCTTAGGGTTGCGCAGCCTTATGTAGCCGCCACGCCAGTTCACGTGATGCACCAGCCACCCCTTATAGTGCAGCACCTTGCCCGTGCTCCCCTCCCACGCCGCCACGTCTACCAGCGTGCGGTGTTGGTAAGCCTGATCGAGCAGGCGCAGCATGTCGCTGAAATGAATAGCGCCCATGGGGAATGTTGAATTTTGAGTTTTGAGTTTTGAATTGTCGCCTTCGGCGATTTTGAGTTTTGAATTTTGAGTTTTGAATTCTGAATACTCAATTCAAAATTGAATAATTCAAAATGCGCGTAGCGCACAATTCAAAACTCAAAATTCACAACTCAAAATTATTCAAAAGTGTTGTCGAAAGTATTGTCGAATATACGCCCCGAGCGCAGCACGTCAACGACGTTGTGGTTGCGCTGCGCATACTGGTACGTGAAGGTGAAGCGGGGCAGCTCGTCGTCAGCGTTGCTGTACTCCGACTTCGAGTCTGTTATCGTCACCTCCTTGCCCACGTTAGGATGCCCGTCCTTGAAGTTGACCACGTGCACCTCTTGCGAGCGCAGCAGCTCGTCGGCCCAGTTTGCCATCGCGAACGTCATGATGCCCGTGTCAGCCTTGAACTGGCGGGTCTCCACGATGTTGTAGTTGCGGTTGTAGCGGCCTATGTAGCCGCTGTCACGCTTGTATGTCGGGGCCACCGTATGCGTACCCGTGCAGTACAGCAGCTCCTCGACACCGAACGAGTTCACGAATACCAGGATGGGGGCGCAGTCGGGCTCGTCAAAGTCGATTGCGAACCGGAAGCTGCGCTCCCCGGCCTGGACATCATAACATACCAGAACCTTGCCCTCAGCCACGAACTTGTCGGCAGACACGTCTATAGTAGTATACTTGTCATTGCCAGCCACCACCTCCGCATCGAACGCCTTCGTCGAGCCGTCGTCATATTCAGCCGTCACCTTAGCCGCCTCCGTGCCGATATAGTGCAGGTATTCCAGACGGTTCAGCGCCGTCATCTTCTCGCCCTCAAGCAGCGTCAGGAAGCGCTTGGCCATGAAGTCGGCGGCACCCATGCCTATGTCGGCAGCGCTATAGATTATGTCCGCGCTTATCGTCTTCGTGTCAGCAGCGTCAGAGCTGTCGGTCTGCTCCACTATCTTTATGCCGAGCGCTATCTTAAGGCTCTGGCGGGCGTAAGGCCCCAGCAGACAGTCGAGTTCGCAGAGCTGTATCTTACCCCCTACGGGATACAGACGCTCGTTATATATCTCCTCGCCGTCTACCGTCATGACCACGGCAGCACGAAAACCGCCTATCGAGAACTCAACATCGGGGATGTTGGCCGAAAAGCACGTAGCAGGAATTGATTGAGTGACTGTTATCATTATCTTTGTCTTTTAATCTTTGTCACAAAGATAACCATTCGCACCCGAACCTAAGAATACAAAAAGGCGATACCCCCGAAGGAGTACCGCCTCACAGATATTACAATAATTGCAAGCTACTTTAACAGACCCTTGAAAGCCTTTTGTATGCCTGCACGTTTAACGTCATCAGAAGGATGGCAATAAGTGTCCATCGTAATCTCAACACCGGCATGCCCGAGTATTGAGGACACTGTTTTCACATCGACACCTTTCTCTATCATCTGTGTAGCAAAGGTATGTCTCAAGCAATGGAAATTCAAATACGGAACTTTAGCCGCCTTGAGCATCTTCATATACCACATACGCAGCGTCCTTGGACTGGTTGGCTTACCAGTCAGCGTAGCTATAAAATATTCACCTGGGTATATTTTTGCATAAGCCTGAAGTATCTTGCGCAGCTTAGGTATCAACGGAATAAAGCGGTCTGAAGTAGCACTTTTCGGAGATTGCAGGCAGCGAGACATTACATATTCCTCGTCTGGACGGAGAAGCTTTTGGACTTCCTTGGTCACAGAAACACATGTGCGCTGTATGTGCATCAAGCCCTCGTCAATATCAATGTCAGAAAACTTCAGACCACACACTTCGCCTATTCTTAGACCCGTGAACATCGCCACAACAACGGCAAGCCCACCCGGGCTTGGATTACCCTCGAATACCCTTATTATCCGCTCATACTCATCCACTGAGAATCTTTTCACACGTGGACGTGTAGCACCCTTTATACGTGAATTAGATACATTCTTTATCCTCCAGTCGATAGAAGGTAGATTGTCTATACATAGTTTTTTGTCAGCATAGCGCATCACCATCCTATAAACCATTAGCAAGTCACCCATGTAATTACTGCTCATGCCGGAATCACGTAGCTTATCGAAAATAGCCCTCATTGTGTCCTCGTCAAGAGCGCGGATGTCAGTATCATCAGCGATAAAACGTGAAAAAGTCTTGCGATCATTAAGGTAAGCGGCGACTGTTGTCTGTTTCACCTCTGCCTTATGCTCATCAAGCCAACTGTCATAAACCTCAAAAAAAGTCATATCTTGACCACCCCCTTTCATTTACATTGTTCAACAATAATATCGCCCGCCTCTGACTTCACAACATCGCTAAACCCGAGAGCATCGTCACTCCGGTTTAGTAAAATATAGCGGGCCTTGACGGTACCCTCAAGTACGTCGCCATGGTAGACATACCCCATTATCCCACGTATGCTTAGGTTTAGAAGCAGCAAAGGAATGGCACGGTCGGACAACTCCCATACACTAATCATGTGCTGTGAAGGATAATAGTCCCACGGTATGGCACGTCTGCATTGCTCCCACCATGCGCTTATTATAAGCCCCCCGGTGCCGGCCGTAGGCTCATGTATAGTACCCACGGTAGGTAATGCAATCTTTGCCACAATCTCGGAAACCTCCACTGGAGTGAAGTCTTGTTTCTGCTTCTTGCGTTGCGCGAACTCCTCTTCATACAGCTGTCTGAACCAGTCGAAGCTCATGTCGTAGCGATTGACAGAGAGCAGCTCTCTGTATACAGCATCGCGCCGCTCTCTGTCGCCCATGACGATATTCATAGCAGCCTGCGGAAGATCTATAATGTCTTCTACGTTGAATATTCTGCAACAATCGTCTTTGTTCATAATAATCTCAATTAACCCATATAATTCATGTCGCGCCAAATCTCCCAACGTAGCGAGCCGTCGGCAGCTGTCTTCAGACGATAACCCTTATGGCGCATATATATCACGATAGAGTGCAGGTCTACCGGCATGATGCTGTCCAGCTCGGTGGCTATGTCGTCGGTGGTCTTATACTCCGGCGTGAGCGGTTGCCCTATCTCGCTGTTGCCAGGATCGGCAGAGCGGGATGCGAAATAAGCGTCGAGCAGCTCAAAAGTGAACTCTTCAATCTCTTGAATCTGGTTCTTGGTCTTGTCATTATCTTCTTCTCTCATCATAGTGCGTTTTTAAGTTGTTGAAGTTGTCTACTAAGCTCATCGACGTTCTGCGCCATGTGCGCAAGGTCGCGCGCCTCAGGCAGCGAAGCCTCTATCGTGTCGTTGAGCAGATGGGTCACCACGTCACGCAGCAGCTCAATCTTCTGCTCCAGTGCCTCCTTGTCATTCAGCCCCGCAGGGATATTCTCAATTGCAATCATTCTTGCCTCCTTTCTTCCCTGTAAACAATATACAATACATAGCATTAATACCCGTACGCATTTTATACATTCTGGCCTTCTTGTTCTGATGCCTATAGCTTACATGCTTGAATTTACGTTTTGGGGTTAGTTTAATTTCGCAAGTAGCATTAATCTTGCGGATTAGAATCTTTTCCAACTCGCGATACATGCGGTACAAACCATGATGTGCATTGAATCTCATTCTTCACCTCCTTTCTCCTCTGGATGCTCCACGTTGAGCTTATACACGTTGTAACCCGCCAGGGCTACACACAGAGCCGTCACGAGCAGGCTCACGCCACTCAGCGCAGCCCCCACCGTCATGAGTCCGAAAGCCCCGTACACGCGAAGCCCCTCAAGCCGTGTCACCTCCATGCCGAACAGATTTGTCATTACTTTGCTCTTTGCGTTGAGCCAAGCCTCGATCGAAGCCTTGCCGATGCCCAACGGGCGCAACTGAGCCGTGCGCTGAATTGATGCAGTTGTTTGCATAATTTTGGTAAGTTGTAGCCTTATCCCGGGAACCGCCCGGTGCGGTCTGACGTAGGGGTACGAAAAAAGCGGCTCGCACTTCCTCGTCTGCTACAACTTACCGATGCTTCCGCCGAAACTAAGGGCTAAAAACACGTGGAAGGCGAACCGCCGTATATCATTTACTTCTCCACATTATTATGCGGAGAGTCCGCATAATCTAAGGGCGAGCCTCAGGAATGCGGCAAATTACGGGCAAAAAAATAAGCCCATAACCTATAATAAATGTTGGTCGGGCTTGAACATATATCCTCGCCCTTAGATTATGCGGAGAGTCCGCATCAATAAATTGTAGCGATGGCAAAGGTATAGAATAAGATTGAAACGGGCAAGCGTTTGGGCGATTTTTTTTGGAAAAAGTGCCGGCAAGGAATCAAAAGGAATCAAAAGGAACATCTTGGCCATGTCTTGGACAAATCTTGGACACACCCCAGACGCCTTCGGGATGCCTTCGGGACGGCTATAGAAAAAATATGGCACACCGCCAAAGAAAAAAGTAGATTGTTTTGCCCGGAAATTAGATTTCTTCACCCGAAAACGAGGCTTTCAATCTACTTTTTGGTATATTTGCAGAAAAACGCATTATTATATGAAAACAGAACAAGACATCAGAGACCTGCAGCGCAGATTAAGACGACTGGAGCTGTCTCACAACAAATGGACAGCAATCGTCACATTAATATCCGTAACATTGGCATTCTGGGCCATATCGGCCACATACACACACCACAAGCTATGGCAGCAGATTGAAGCCCGTAGCAATATGGTCGAAAATATCAAGTAGACCGGCAATCGTGGCAATGATGCCGGCAGTCACAGCCAACAGCCATTTTACCCTCTGCCAAATCCTGCGACGGCGCTCCTTGCGTCTACGCTTCATAATATCCTTATAATGCCTACGTCTCTCGTCGTCAGACATAGGATAAGCAACATCGTATATACTATCTGTAGGTATAAACATTTTACGCTTGTGGTCTAATAACCCCATAATCTTATAAATCTAAAAGCCCCCGATGCGTAACGCATCGAGGGCAAGTGTCAAAAAAATAAGTCATTACAACTTGTCAGCCGTCATTCTCAGACGGTTTGCTATATCCACAAGCGCACCCTTGAGACGCTCGCGGTCAATGTCGCTGAAGTCGTCGGGCTTGCCGTTGTTACGTCCGCTGAACTTATGATAAAGCCAGCTGCGCGATTTACCGAAATAGTTCTGTGCGAGATACGCCCAATTAATGTCCTCGTACACATCATTGAGCACCTGGCGTACTGTTGTCTGCTGATTTACGATTGCATATTCCATATTTATATCTTTTTTATGCCCTCCCCCGAAAGGGAGGGCTTTGGTTTATTCATTCTCCATAAGCTCGTAGACCAAATCCATAATGTAGAATTCAAGTTCTCGTGCTCCGTTAGGGTAGGCTTTTCTGTAATTCCTGATAGCCTCAATCAGTTCTTTTTCTTTTTCTGTGTACTTCATAACTTATTTATTTTGACAATGCAAAGGTAATCATCTTTTGATTATTACGCAAATATTTTAACACAAAAATCACCAAAAGATTATTATTTAACAATCAAAAAAAGCCCCCGATGCTCTCGCATCGAGGGCTCAAAGAGTTCATTTATCTAATTTTCATGTGCCATGAAAACAGTCATAATCAAAATAGCGACACGTTAGAGAGTTCCTTTCCGAACTCATGGATGGCATTCTCTATTTCTTCAAGTCGCTTAGCGCTTGGTTTTCTGTTGCCTGAAACATATTGGCGCATAAGTGAAGGGTTTATACCTATACGTTTGGCGAGCGGTGTAATAGATACGGGGAACTTATCGAAGAAAGCCCAGATGTCGTATTTGAAAGACATCTCAAGTTCTGGAATAGCCCGACCCATATCATTATACTCATCTCTTGCGACAAGAAGATCTCTAACTGCTGCATCTACAGTGGAGCCATAACCTGCTATGCTGCAATTATTAATTGTGCCATCAATAAAGCAAGAACAATTCTTTTCGCCCGGTTGCTTTTCTACAAAAACAGTCACTTTCATATATACTTATTGTTTGTCGTCAACTAAAAAGAGTTCTTCCATTTAATTTTCTGTTTTTAATCTAAGGAATCCGACCCCGAAGGGTCAGACTCCAAATAGATTAACCAAGAAGCGCCTTGAGAATACTTTTTAAAGTTCCCGTGCTTACCTCCTGTGCGCCATGTCGAGGAACTGAAGCCGTTCTGTCTGTCTTAGGATTAATCCAGATGTCGTGCTCGCTGCCCCTCCTCAAACAGCAACACCCGTTGCGCTTGAGTAAACGTTTTAATTCGTTTGTTTTCATTTGGCTTAAAAATTAATTTAAAGAACTCTTTATCCTTATTGGACAATGCAAAGGTAGCAATAATGTTACATATCGCCAAATATTTTGCTAACTTTTTGCTATCTATTCAAAAAAAATAAAGCCCCCGATGCTTTCGCATCGAAGGCTGTCGTGTGATAAAAAACTACCGCTATAAAGCCACGCTCATAGAGCTTAGCTTGTTTGACATATCGCTGAGGGCAAAACGTAGAGTCTTCAGTTCTTCGTCAGAGAACTGCGAAGGTTTGCCGTTGATGATATTACCGTTAAGTTTATGGGCAAGCCATGAGCGCGACTTCTTGAAATAAGTCTTGGCGATGTAAGCCATCGACACCATGTCGGTAATCTCACCAAGGCGCTCAGCCATACGCTGCACTTGCACATCCGCTGCAGTAGTCTTGATAAGACCCTCTAAAGCTTCAGTGAAAGCCTGCTCATTCTCACTTCTCAAAGCGCTCATCTCTGCTGCAACTGCTGCACGCTCTTCGTCGGTCGTTGCCAAGCGATTGCGCTCGGCAAGAGCCTTAATCTTGTTCTTATAATCTGTCATAGTATATTTTTTTTTCTCATAGGCGATATGTTTTTATCACAATGCAAAGGTAATAAACTTTTGTTTAATACACAAGAAAAAGAATAATTATTTTCAACAAAAGTTTAAAATTTTATTGTCGTAGCAAAAACATCGCACAACGCCAAAGAAAAAGCCCCCGATGCATCTCGCACCGAGGGCTCAACGAGTTCTTTTAATCATGAAACGTTGCGAAGTCAGAACTTGCAGCGGTCATAGTGCCGCATGGTCGGGCGGCGGTGTTGAATATATTAAACAGTGACCATTTCAATATATAAATGAATGCTGCGAATTAGAAACTTGCAGCGGTCAATTCTTTAGTAATGTTGCCGATACACTCAGCAAGGCGGTTGTAAGTTTTCTCACCTGCATTTTTCAACCCACTCGCATATTGTCGCATAAGCGACGGGTTGATGCCGGCACGCTTGGCGATGTCGGTAACATTGAGAAAGGAGAAGTAGTTGAAGAACGAAACGAGGTCGAATGTGTATGTGAATTCTACGTCTTCAAACACCTCGCCGCTCTCTTCGGCATCAGCTTTAGCCTCTTTGTAGCACTCAAGCAAATCTCTCTTTGCGTCAGCCACAGTTTTACCGCAGCCCGAAAGCATTGTGTTGCCGTTTATCTCCTCGGCTGTGCGACACCAGAAATAGCCGTCGCTTGCCTTCTCCACAACAATAGTTATTACTCTCATATATTAAATTTGTTAGATTCGATGAAAAACGAGCTCCAAAAACACACAGACCATTATAAGAAAAGGAGATGAAAAGGGGTCGGCCGATAATCCGACCCCTAATTTCATGCAGACAAGTTTTTGAGAATACTGTTGGCAGTTCCCTTAGGAACCTCGCCCGGATGTCTCGGAACCCAATCTGTTTTACCAGTCTTAGGATTAATCCACTTGTCGTGGCGACCGCCACTCCTAACAAAGAAGCAACCAGCTTCTGTCAGTCTTTTTTCTAATTCTGATCTTTTCATTGTTTTAAAGAACTCGTTTGTCTTATTGACAATGCAAAGGTAGCAAAAAAGTTATAAACTGCCAAACGTTTAGGTAACTTTTTTGTTATATAAATACAAAAAAGCCCCCGATGCTTTCGCACCAGAGGCTCCTCGATTTGAATAATGTATTAATCTTATGGAGTAGCTTCACAGCCACTTGTGTATATTTGATGTATTAATAAGAATTTAATTATAGCTAAAACCTTAAATCTAACAATTAACCGAAAATTACAAAACCATAGGTACCTTCACAGGCACCTGATGCCTTTAGCAAAAATGGTTCTAAAACCCTGTTAAACCTTTAACCAGAAGCAAAAGACACGAGTCGCCACTCGTGCACATACAAAGTATGAAATTCCAGATTATTCTATCCTCAATAATTACCAAATGAATCGCCTGCAAAGGTAAGATTAAAATCCGACAAAAACAAGATAAAAACCAACTATAATAAGATAAATCATCAAAAAGCCCCTTGACGGTGGCTTTTTACCACTCTGGGACCCGCCGCGAAAAATGGCTGCGACGTTTTTCGCGGCGGGCGCAAAAAATCTCCCCACCATTTTATTGACGTCGATAAAATGGTGGGGATTGTTGTTTTACATCCTGCCCTCCTCGTTGTAGCTGTAATATTGCCTATCGGTAACGATAACGTGGTCAACTAGGAAAATCCGCATCGTCTCGCACGCCTTTTTCAGTCTGAGCGTCAGACTGTCATCATCACGGCTTGGGCGGTTGTTGCCACTCGGATGGTTGTGTACGAGGGTGAGCGTAGTTGCGTTGTTTAGCAGAGCCTCCCGAAGAACCACACGCACATCCACAGCAGTCTCCGTCAGTCCGCCCGTTGATAATTGAAAAGATTTTATCAGACGGAAGCGGTTATTCATCAGAAGCACGTGCGCCTCCTCGTGGTCAGCTGTGCCCAACATCGGGCGGAAGTAACGCCAAACGGCAGGGGCGTTGTCGAACACCTCACACTCGGATGCTGCTTCGTGCTCGATGCGCTTGGCAAGTTCGAACGCTGCTTGTATCGTCAAAGCCTTTTTAGGTCCTACGCCCTGCACTACCTCATATTCTTCTGCTCGGCGGTTGGCAATGTCGTGAAGCTTACCACCACACATATTCAGAAGCTGGCGAGCCTGCTGTAAGGCTGCGCCCTGGTCGTTGCCCTGCCCGATGATGATACTTAACAGCTCCACATTGTTGAGTGAAGCGAAACCGTTGTTATAAGCCTTGAAGTCGGGGCGCTCTTCGCGCAATAAGTTCGAATAGTTCATAATTATTAATGTTTAATGTTTAATTTTTAAATAAGGCTGTACGAGCTAAGAACATCGCTCCCAACACGTTAGCGCCTACCGCTTCAAGTTCTTCGGCAAACGTCTCGGCTGTTGTGCCTGTAGTAATAAGGTCATCGAAGAGTATCACGTTCTTGCCGTTGAAGAAATCGGGGTCGGTGCTGACGGCATACCCGAATGACTCGCTGACGATGTGCTCGGGGTTGTTGTGCTTCGCCTCACGCTTGCCGAAGATGTTCACGTGTTCCGTTCCGTTCTGAATGCCCGTGCGCTTGCTCACCTCGGCAGCGAAGCGCTTGAAGCGTCTGATATATTTGGCGTTGGTAGCCGCCGGAATGCAACAAAGCACATAGTCGGCACAGCTCACGCCATACCATTTTGTAAGGCGTTCCGACACGATATTGATAGCGTAGTCGGTAGCGTCACGGCGACCGTCCTTAAACGCATAGATGAAGTTGCGGACACTCTCAGCGCCTTTGTCAGCAGTAGCGAAGCGCTTGGGAACGTATTTGTAGAAGTTGGCTGTACGCATATCGGGGAATTTTGAGTTTTGAATTATTCTCAGAGGCGAGAAAAGAGCTTTTTACATCTCTCATCTGTAGCCCGTTTGAGAGTTTTTTTTTATTCACGTCGGGTCGAATTTCGCTTTTTACGCCGCACCCAAACGGCGGAGTCAAGGCGCTAGGACAAGAAAATGGAGCGGAAATTTTATGGAAAACCGAGTTTGTGGAAGGGAGCCGTAGGAAGAAGAAACTCGGAAGGCTGCCGAAAAAATTCAGAGCCATTAGCACAGCGGTTCTTGGCAGACAGCCGTCCGCCGTAACTTCGCGAAGTAAAAACGATATTAGATTCTACCCGATGTACCATAGCAACAAAAAGGCTCTCATACGGATAAGCGCAAGATGTCAAAAAATCATTCTCTAACCGAGAATACCGATATAAGGGCTTGTCCCGACAAGCGTTTTTGCTTCTTTTCCGCAATAAAAAGAAGCCGAAAAACAAGAAATGAGCGCCAAAAAGCGCACCTTTTCCATACCCGCAAAATCTTTCAGCCTAAAAATCAACGACTTAGGCTGAAAGATTTTGCGGGGTGCATCAAATTCACTTTGAGCAGCACTACACCGCCCTGCGCCTCGCTCGCAATTGCCTCCCCCTCCTTGAGCGGAATATGTAGGACGAACCTCCCAATATGTGACTTTGAGAGGTTGCGAGCCAACGGCACACCCCTCATCAGCGGTTTAGCAGACCACACAAGCAGACTGGCAATTGCCACAAACAAAAAAGCCCCGACACCGAAGTGCCGAGGCTGAGTGTTAAAAGAATAAATTAGTGCGCCGAAAGCTCTAACGGCGACTTGGTGTTCAATTAAACGGCGCATTTGTAGCCGGAGCTTTTATATTGTCTGCCGCATGACGTATGCGGTCTGCGAGGTCGTTGAGGGCACAATACAGCTTGTCTGCCTCTTCTGGAGTGAAACCACCTACGCCACCATTGCCGTCTATGCCATACATCTTCTGCTGAAACCACGACACCGACTTGTCAAAGTAAGTGCGAGAAATCTCACGCCATGACACAGCAAGGTAAATGTCACGCATACGCTTCTTCATATCGGTTATCTTCTCTTGCTTCTGTCTTGCTACTACTTCCATAACGATTATCTTTTTATATTGTTTATCTAAAGGCTCTCCCCGAGGGGAGAACCGTTGTTAATCTTAGTCCTTAGGCATGTCTGTCATCCTCTGGAACAAGTCCTCAGCATAGTCGAGCAGGTCTGGATAACCATTAGGATAACTGTTGCAATAATTGCGGATTGCCTTGATTAGCTCCTCCTCCTCAGGAGTCACATTCATTTTGATTGTCTCTTGTTTCTTCATATATAATGCTTTACTAATTGAACAATGCAAAGATACTAACTTTTGGATAGTATGCAAATAATTTACTAACTTTTTTGTTAGTAAACATAAAAAAACATCAAAAAAGCCACCGACGCATCACGCGCCAGTGGCAAACAAATCAAAAACTATTTACACAAAACAAGTAGAAAAAACTTAACCGTAAGTATTAGCGACGCCAGCAGCACCCTGATATACGGGTTTAGTCTCAGCGCCTATACAGAGCACGTCGAAGGCATCAGAGCCGTCAGTACGGGCCTCAAGCTTATCCTCTTCGGTCTCTGCATACTTCTCTCCACTCTTGTCCTTCTTGCCGTTGCGCACGCCTGCGGAAGTTATGGAGATAATGAGGTCGGGATTGTTGTCACGATTTATAAGCACCTGCAGACGGGCACGACCACGTAGCATCTTATTGATGAGAGCATTCTTCTCGACATGATTCATCGGGTTGCCGAGATAGACCTCACGCACAGTCCACCCCATGGAGCGCAGCGTGCGGACAACCTCTTTGTGAGGATCGTTGTAGTGCAGACCCCAGTTGGTGCCAACCATGGTCGAGTCGTAGTAGAATATAATCTGCCGACGGCGGTGGTAGCGATAATACTCGTTGAAGTCTTCGAGCAGTTCGGGAATCTTGCGCTCGTACTTCACGAAGAACGATTTGATAACGTTGAGCTTCGAGCCCTTCACCTGTCCGACCACAAGCCAGTTAATGAGGTTGTTAGTGTCGAAAGCAATGAGCAGAGGCGAGCGGTCGTCGCGGTCGGCATCCATACGGCAGTCGTCAGGGATGGCACCATTGTCAGAAGTCACGAGATTGTGTATGTTGAGCACGCTCTCATTAGGAGCCGTATAGAGATTGACATCCTCACGCAGACCACCGTAGAAGCCATCAGCCGATATGCTCACACGCTGACACATAATAGAAGTGGCGAATGTGAGCGGAGGGAGGTCACGCTTGGCACGCCGAATGAAGTCTTCGCCAAGGAGCGCCAAGTTCTCGATCGAGGAATACTCCTTGTATAGGAGACACTTCGAGCGGAAGAAAGAGAGCTGCTGATTTAGCTCATCGATGCGCCGCTGGATTTGCTGCTGCTTGTCAGGAGACTTGACGAGCTTCTGCTTCAGTCGCCAGATCTGGAAGACGATGCCCTCGATGACCTCGACAAGTTCAGGGTCTTGCTTATCCTTGTAGCCGAGAAACCACGAGCCTTTTTTGGTGACCGGCATATCGGAAGTGATGGTCATGCCATGGTGAAGCGGGAAGTGCTTGAAGTACATCTCATTGCCACGGTTTGCCTGAAAGGTCTCGTCTTTGAGCTGTTCGAAGTCTACGAACTTCGCCTCGTCGATGACGACATAGTCTAACGACATAGAGTTAGAAGTGCCCGTGCGGTCTTGCGAAATGATGTTGCAGACAGAGCCATTGTAGAATGAGATAGTATTGCTCCATTCGGCAGGCGTGAAGATAGGCGACTTCCAATGCAGACGCTTCCATGGTCGTTTGCCAACGATATAATGGAGGTCACGCTTGTAGCCCCACCGCTCAAGATGAATTAGCAGAGAGGGCAGGATATTAGTAAGGCATCGCTTCACGGATGGCGATACGAAGCCACCCATGGAGCCGGGCATGCCCTGAAAGCACGACTGCAGGCGACGTGCCTGGATGGCACCTTTGCCCACGCCACGCCCGGCAACAATAACCTCGTCGCGAGTATTCATAGCGAGCGCATAGTATTGCGCATCGTTGAAGTATTGCAGGTTAGGAGCAGTATTGTTACTCATCGTCATCAGTTTTTATCTCTTCACGAACCTCCTCATATTCAGCATCTTGTATAATAGTATTAGAGTACTTCTTATACAGCGCACGGATACGGCCACGCAGGTCGGGAATGCGCTCAATGCCGAGAACCGACGGATCATCGGTCGGCTCGAAATTCTGAGGAATAATCTTGTCGAACTCAAGCTCCGGCTCATCGTCTTTGTCTGTGCGGTTATTCTGCACAAGAACCTTGGAGAGCGAAGCCACCGAGCGGAAATCGCCAGCCCGTCGGGCAGCAGCAATATCCTGCTCGATGGACTTGTTAATCTTCCAGCGCATGAACTCCTTGGTAGTCTGTTGCAGATTGCCGAGCAGCACCTTGACCAGATGCAGGTCTTCGTAAGCCAGCGAGCGCGAGACCTTGAACATAGCCATGTCGTATTGCACGAGGTCGTTGTCGAGCTTCGAGGGGAACTGTAGCCAGTAGGCATACATGCCACGCAGCCGATGAAGGCGCACGAGCACGCCCTCGGCAACGTTGAGTTCACGAAGCTCAGAGTCATCGAGGGTGACATAGCGAGAATATTGGTCGAGATTGACTGGAAGCATGTTCGAGTTTTGAGTTTTGAATTTTGAGTTTTGAATTATGAATGTTGAATTAGCCGATTGACGACTGCGCAACTTGCAGGAGCCGTTGACACTCTTGTATAGAGTAAGGAGAGCCAGCGAGGGCAGTATCGTGCAGAGTGCGACGTAGCTCGAGCGCAGTAGTCGACGAGCCTCTGATGTAGGCGGTGCGAGCTGGATGGCCGACAGTAGCGATGTCGTCGCACAGCTGTCGCTCATCAATACCCAAAAGGGCGGAAATCTCCGTCGGGGTCATCATCTCCCTCACATGGTTTTCGATCTCGCTCAGTAAGTCGTTGGAATAGTCCATTAAGTTCAAGAGATTTATCGACGACACCCCTCAGACCGGCCAACAGCTGATAATAAGCAGCCATGTCTGTAGTAATCATAGTGCACTCAGCACGGTCGCCATAGGTCTGATTTTGCGAAGAAATGACAGACACATTAATGTCAGCAGTCTTGACGAGCACAATTTTAGAGTGGTTTTGCCCCAGGAACACGTGGTCGAAGCAGCTCTGCATAAGCCGATAGAGCTGCACCGTCTTGCGAGCAGCCTTGAGGTCTGCGACGAGTGTGGCGTTGTTGATAAGATTACGGCGACGTAGGCGCAGGAAGCCAGAGAGGAAAGCGTCGGAAGTTGAGAACGTAGAAACATAAACGTCGGCACGCCCGGTCTGCTTGAGAATCCATCCAAGCAGACCGAGCGTGTGTAGCCCAGTACCGAGGTGGTACTGGGTGTGAGCATCACTCAGCGGAAGGAACGAAAACGCCCGCTTCATCGAGTTTAGCCTTAAGTTCGTCACCGATAGGAGCCTTGTTGTCAGCCAGCACAGCCACACGCTTCTGTACCTTCTTCTGCAGGGAGCTGTACTCTTCGAACGCTTTGGCGTCGTCAGTCTTCAGCGTAGCCTCACGCAGTGAAAGCAGCTTGTCGGCATACTTAGTGATATAAGAGCGGGCGTTGGCAATCTCCTTTGCAATATCAGCAGGAGAGAGCTGCTCATCAACATTGTCAGCATCAGGCTGATAGTCGTCGTAGCGCTGCAGTTCGCTCTTGTAAGTGTACCAAAGCTCTTTGAGCTGGCAGAGATACTCGTAGCGGTCGCATGGCTGCTCAATGCCCAGCAGCGTATTGTACAGCTGCTTGATTTTGTGCCATCGCTCGCGGTTGTCAGACCACACGCAGCGCACGCTATCAGGCAGCGAGTCGTGGTCGGCACGGATGCCAGACGCAGCCGGCAGGAAAGACGCATCATCATCAGCCTCGCCCTCGTCAGTCTCGCCCTCCTGGTCGTGAGCCTCCTGCTCATCGACAGCAGCCTTGACCTGCGGAACGAGTTCAGCATCGAGTGCCTTGACATCTTGAAGAGTCATTTTAGCGAGGCGCATAGGCAGGAACTTATTGAGTTCATAGCGCACCTTTGACTCGAAGCGCTCTGGACGGCGGATTATGGTCTGGTATAAAGCCATGTTGCGGTTGAGCTTCAGAAGCATCTCCGCACCACGCAGGATAGACTCGCGGTCGTGAGACTCAGAGTCGAGCCACTCCTGCATATTATGAGTAAGTTTGTCGTCGATCATAATTCAAACTAAAAAAGGGCAGTCGCACGATCGCTCGTGAGACCGCCCCAAAAATATGAAACACCTATTAAGTATATGAAGAAAAGCCTTAAGCAGCCGCTTCGACAGCGAGGCCAGTAGCGCCAGAGAAGTCGCCGTCGGCGGTCTCAATCTTGCCCGTATAGAACGGAGCAGGATACTCGTCGTCGCAGACAGCCTGAATAGTTGTCGAGTTGGTATCAGTAGCAGCCTTGCCGAGGTCTTGCGACAGAGCCAGCTCTGGAGTGAACGCCTCAGAACCTATCATGCGCGCCTTGCCGTTGCGCTGAATGAAGAGATATACCATCTCATCGTTGTTAGCCTGAGCGATATAACCGGTAATCTCCTCCTCAGTGCCAGGAGCTACAGCTGTGCCCGTAACCTTGAAAGTCTTCGAGCCGTAAGTGCCCTGCGACTCGACCTGCAGCTGCGACTCATTAGGAATGAGCGCCACCTTGTGCCACTTCTTGTCAGAAGCGAGGGTGAAGTCACCGGTATACTTAGCCACATCTGCGAGAGACTTGGGAGCCTCGCCGCCGATAGTCGGCCACTTGACAATATCCTTCTTAGAAATGCCGTAGACCCAACCACGCACGCCCGGAAGCGACTTAGAGCCAGGGCAGAAGTTAACATCGCTGTATATAGTATCAGCACCAGTACATTTTGCCATAATATTGAAATTTAGAAGATGAAAAGGGAGGAGAGCAGGAGACCATACGGTCGCCCTGCCCACCTATATATAGAGAATCTACAACAGCCCTAAGATTAGCCAGCAGTCTTGCGCCAGTAGCGGAGAACCTCAGGCGATACCGACTCGAACTGAGTACCGAAGAAGTAGTTCATGATGAAGTCGACATCGTAGTGGTTAGTCAGCGAGCCCTTCACGAGGAACTTCTCATCATCAGTCTTCTGGTTGAAGATGAGGAAGATGTTGCTCTTAGGAGTAAGCAGCAGGAAGTCTTTAGGCACGCACGGCAGCGGAACCAGTTCGACATTGCTTGCACCGTCAAGAGTGCGCTTGTCATAAGCCTGATTGTAAGGCAGCGAGCCGTGGTTTGTCTGATAAGCCTCAGTGTAGTAGTGATAAGTCTGGTCGCTCATGAACAGCTTGAGCTGCTGAGAGCGGAGCTTGGCACAAGCCTCGGGCGAACCAGCCTCAGACCAGTAGAAGTCTTTGATTATATCCTCGGCATTATCCTTAGAGATAGAATCAGCGCCCTCTACGAGGTTGCCCAGCTCCTTAGTGATAAGCTTCTTCTTGAGTTCGTTGGTACCGTCGATATCCATGTCGAGGATAGCCTTAAAGCCATTGAACCACTTGGCAGTCTCAGTAGTGTTGGTTGAGTCGTGCTTGGCAGTGAAAGAATTCATGAACATTTTCTCACCCACCTTCTTAACGAGATAAGCGCACACCTGGTTGACGATAGGCACATTCTTAAGGCCATCGCCCTTGGTGACGTTGCTGCCCCAGATCGACTGGTAGATAGCGTTGGGGTCGATGCCCTGAATAACGTTGCCGAAGAAAGTCTCGAAGATGCGAGGGTCAACCTTGACATCGGCATCCTCGTGCTTAGTCTTAGAATAGTTGCCAATCTCAGCATTCGCCGACATCTCGCTGATAATCTCACGGTAGCGGATGCCCGTGCGCACATTACAATGCTGAGCGAGAGCCTGCATAGCGAGAAGCGGCATGATGACGAAGTCCTTGCGGTATGTCTTGAAGCACTTGGCAAGATCTTCGGCACCATAAGTAATATTACCTACTTTTATTGAAGCCATAATTACACGTTTTTGATAGAGTTAAACATATCCTGCGCAGTGAAAGACTCCTCACCACCAGCAGGCTTGTTGTTAGTCTCGTCACCAGCAGCGCCCTTGAGAGCCTTAATCTGCTCGTCTTTCTCAGCCGAAGCCTTTTGAGCTTCAGCGAGCTGAGTCTCAAGAGAAGTCTTAGCATCGTTAGCCTCCTGGAGCGCCTTGGAGTCGGCATCAGCCTTCTCTTTGTCAGCCTTAAGTCGGTCGTCGATGCTCTTCATCTGCTCTTGAGTGAGGACCACGTTGCCCTCATCGTTAGTCTTGAAGCCGTCAGTAACGTTGAGCAGCGCCATGACGGAAGCGAAGATTTTGATCATCTTTATATTATTTTTAGTTGCGTGTTGGTTACGGAATAGGCTCTTGAGACCCTCACACGTCTTCTGAAGGAAGCTCTGAGTTGGATTGCCGTCACCGTCAACCACTGATGCCACCATAGAGGCAGCATCATCCGAGGCCTGTGGTTGCGGTAACGGCGGTATGCCTGCATCCTTGAAATTGGTTGATATATTGTATTGGTTAATGAACTGACCGGTGAACTCGTCAGCAGCCTTCTCAGCCTGCTTGTCGACACGTATCTCATCGACAAGACCGAAGTCGAGCGCCTGCTGGGCGGTCAGCCAGTTGCCCTTCTTCATCTGGGCGAGACACTCATCAACAGAGCGTCCGGTCTTGTCGGCATACATCGAGGCGAGCACATCGTCGAACGACTTGAGCGAGTCGCGCTGCAATTTGAGCTTCTCGATATACTTGTCAATCTGCTCCTTATTGCTCTGCTCATACTTATCAATGAGCACAGACACATTATGGATAAGGAAAAAGCTACCCTTAACAATGTCGATAGACTTGCAGCCGAGCATGGCAATAGTAGCGATAGAAGCATTCATGCCGAAAGCGTGAGCGTGCACGTTGCCGTGATCGCGAAAAGCCTGGTTAATCTCAAGGCCATCCTTGACGAAGCCACCAAGCGAGCAGAAGCCGACATGAACCTCTTTGCCTTTATTTTGATTGAGCACATAGCGGACATAGTCGGCCGAGCAAGAACTCCACCAACTGCCGATAGTGCCGGAAATGACGAGATTATATTCCATTTGCAAAACTTTTTATGCAAAGATAACACACAAGATATGCTCTTTGAAAATACCCTAACCATATACATTAGGCACGATATACGGCGGAACGTGCAGGCTACGATGGGTAATAGTGACCTCTACGAGTTGATTGTCTTTGACCGACTCAGGGCACGTGTCAGTAACCTCAATGACCGTGAACGGCCTGACATGAGAGCCGACGAGGAACTGCCGGTCATCAAGCAGCGTCACACGGAAAACGAGATGCCGATGATGAAATCTCAGTAGATCATCGGTAGTGAGCAGCTTAATAGTGGTAGTAACCACCTTATTGCCATCATCCGACTTGGTAGACGACACCATAGACGGGTGCTCCTTGACGCACACCGGGAACCATGTGACCTCAGACGGGATGCGCACCCTGCGCGGGCTCAAACGTCGCATAAGCTTCAAGTCGACGTTGAAGGCATACTCTATAGCCTTGATGATTTTAACAGATTTCATAATTTTGAGCATTTGAACGGCTTCGAACGGCCGTGAACAAAACAGGCCTTCTTGTCGTTATGATTTATAGATATTTTAACACTAAAATCAGTTGTCTTTTTCTCTTGACGTGCGTCGCAGATCAATGCCCGACTTGAGGTAAGAAGAGCGCATGCGCTGAAAACGCATCTTGACGGTATCCTCGTAGTCGATGCTGATGCCATTATTCTCACACCACGCACGCACAGCCTTAAGCAGAGGGCAGCGCAGTGCCTCGACCCCATTAAGGTCGTGCCACAGCTGTAGTCTGAAAGTATCTTCGATGCAATCGACCAATGCAGCTCGTGCATGGATGCCGAGATAGTTGTATGTGATGACCGGCTTCTGCTTTGAGTCTGGGATGCAGACTGCCACCTCGCCCTCGCCCTGCATCTTAGGTATGCCGCTGGGTTGGCGTGTCAGAAACCTGCGGATGCACGCATTCTCGGCGCTTTGGTCTGGAAAGCGTACTGGAGTGCCATAGTGGAACGCCAACCACTGGGCGATTAAAGGCTTGACCTTAAGGTAAACTACAAATTGTGACACGAATATAGCTGTTAGTGAATGATGAATGAATAAGATATTTGAATGCTTGCAAAATTAGGAAAAAAAGAACAAAAATCCTAATAAAATAGGGTGTTTTTCGGTCGAAACGTGGTTTTTCTCTGTGTTTCTTCGGATTTCTCTCTGTATCTATCTCTATTTTGTCAGAAAAGTTTGTGACAGATGTTATTTATGTGACAAGTCTGTAACTTGTTGAATCACAGTGCTCACAAAACAAAAAGATGTTTGTGAGCAACTTTGTGACAGAAAATCAAGTTTGTGACAACGGCCGCCAAAGGACACCCGACAGGGGTCTGTTGCAAACTCGAAAAGTTTGTGACAGCTTTGTGATGTAGGTTTGTGACACTTTGTGACACCTCAAAACCCCTTTATTTATTATACTTTTTGACCTTTTGGAACATCATATTACAAAATCACAAAGTTTTCTGACAAAATAAAGGAGGGGTGTCGGGGAGTGGCAGAAGACCGCCGTAGTACTCTCTCAGATAAGCTTGTGGAAAAATGGAACAGTCTGCTACAGGCTGTCTGTAACTGTGACAACACAAAAAAGCGCTGCACAGGCAGTAATACCTGGCAGCGCTCAAACCCAATAAAATGAAAAGTGAAATGAAAATGATCAGAACGGCCGCTCATCGTCAGAATCACCGAACGGCAGCTGTTGCTCTGTCGCTTGCTCTGTGGTCTCGTTGAGTGGCATAGAGCGCACGAACAGCATATCTTTAGTCTTGCGTAGCTCTGGAGTCACCTGCACAGCCCTCTGAATGCGACCGCCGGAGTTGCACAGCTCTGGCGGGTTAAGGCAGTCAACCCATGGGCACAGCTTGCAGAACGCCTTGAGCTTCTAGGTGAACGATTGCATAGTGATGCGACTGACATTTGAATAGCGTTGATAGTCGTTGAACACCTCGTCACGCGGCACATAGTCGTCGAGGTGGCCACTCTCACGCGAGAAGTATCCGTTGGCCCAGTCTTCGAAATTGGCGCCCATATTGGCCTTCAGACGGCGTCGCTCCATGTTGCTCATCGGAGGCTGTGGCTTGATGCCTGAATCTTTTACCGAGAGATAGAACCGGCAGCACTGTAGCCAGAAGTTAAGGTCTGCATTCCACTCGTCGTCGGTGTAGTCGAAGGCATAGAGCGTTTTGCCGAAGTCGTCGCGAATGGTGCGAGTCTCGTGGTAGTCATTGTCCTCAGTACGCTGGTGATACCAGTCTGAGAACACCATATATAGCGAGCGGGCCTCAGAAGAGGGGTCAAAGTCGCTTGGCACGTAGTTGGTGGTGAACGCCAGCTTCGGCGACTCGTCGAAACCGATAGTGAAAGATCGGTTATTCTTCGGGTTGACGGTCATGTCAGACGTTATGTTGTCGTAGAACAGACCGAGGTTAAGGTATCTGTCACAGTCATCGACAAGCAGAAGGTCGGTAAACTGGCTCACCTGGTCAAAGACGTGAGGGTTGTCCATCAGCTTCGGATTACGGCCAGAGAGCTTGACCGTCTTCATCATGAACGACAGCACCTTGAAGAAGAAAGATTTACCAGAACGGCCATTACACTCATCCTCCTCACCGATTTTATTGTCCATGGCCAACGGTGCCCAGGCGCGCACGAAATCTTTATATCGGTGCAGCATATAGCCGAACGTGAATATCTTGTTTATCAGGTTCTGCTTCTGCTCGATGATCTCGTAAGAGCGAAGCCCCTCGCCATCGATGCGAAAGGGGTTAGCCTCCAGATATGCAGCAGCAGCCGTGCGGTCTTCGCCGAAGCGTGTTTCAGTCTCAGCGCGCCAGTAGAGTCGGGAAGTGTTGATGAGATAACCGAAGAAATGACTGTTGACATTCTTTATGTCAATATCAAGCACGGTCTCGCCCTCGTCGTTTTTATCGATCGAGATGCTGAACATGTCAGGCAGGCGCTTGAACCGATGACCGATAACATCTTCTTCCCACACGTAGTTGTGCAGTCCGTCGGCACCAGGATCATACTCCTTGAAGCCCTCGGGGTGAGTCTCGCACGGCAGGCACACCTCTACAGTCTTGTTAGGAAAGAAGAAATACTGCGAGTTAGGCGTATATGTTGTGAAGTTAAGGTCAATCTCCTGCAGCGAATCAAGAGCAGCAGGGGAGAGCTTGGTAGTATTGAGCACCAGGTTAAGGATATTGCGGTCTTCGAAGCGGTCAACCACCCACCGGCGAATGAACTCACGAATATCCTTGACGTTGACCTTTTTGACAATGTTGCCCTCGATGCGAATGAACTGAGTGACCGCCGAGTTCTCGTCGTGGAGAGCGTAGAACCCGTTAAGCTGAAGGAAATTGTAAAGGCACGCAGTGTCTACCTCAGTCTTCGGTTTGCCGTCTTTATTGGCGTATTGCACCCAGAACTTCGCCGGCATGGCCACCTTCAGAAGGTTGCGGAAGTCTTTTCGCTCGCTATGAATCTCAAGCCAATCGCGCAGATCCTTGCGAGGTTTGCCACGATTGTCTTTGTAGGTCTGCAGTTTGTCCGGAAGCCACGCCGTATGTATATCGATGAAGCGCAGGGCGAGCTCACGGCCCTTGCGCTTGCCGGTCTCGTCGATGTCGGGTATGTTGTAGAGCACCTCGACATACTTCATAATCTCCTTATACTCGTCAGCAGAGAGCTGATAAGTCTCACTGTTGAACCATAGCGGATGGTAGCCCATCGAATGGCAGCACAGCGAGTCGCGCTCGCCCGAGCATATCACAGCCTCGGGAAGCTTCTGCTCTTTGTAAGGCTTGCCATCCTCATGAGCAGCCTGCCACTCCTTCTCTTGCTGCGCATTGAAGTCGCGGTAAGCCTTTTTGAGTTCGAACAAGCCGTTTATATAATATCTGGGCTTGGCACCGGCCGGAGTGTAAGAAAAGCGGAAGCCCTTGTCGCAGTTGAAAGGCTCGTAGACCTTGTAGAACTTGGTCTCCTGCTCGCTGCCATAAGCCTCTTTGACCACACACTCACGCATGAATATCGGGTAGTTGTCAGTAGAGTGCTTGACCGTCACCTTCCGGTCTTTTACGTTGGTAATCCACTTCACCGAGTGCCAGTGCAGCGCATCAACGTCAGCCTGGGTGACTTTAGGGCCGAGAGCCTTAAGTTCGGCATCAGTAAACTTGTCTTTTAGCTCAAATGAGCGAGTACCATCGCGCTCATCAGCCCGAGCCTCACGCTGCCTGATCTCCGGACGGTTAAGAGAGCGGTTGAGCTCGTCGCGCACGTCATACTCAGCAGCGAGCGCCAATATAGCCTCATTGAACCGTGAGCGGTCGAAGCCCTTCTCGCGCATGTATATGTCGATAGCATTCTCGCCACGGCCGTCGCCTCCGAAGTCAGTAACCTGCCAAATCTCGCCATACTTTTTTGACTGGTATTGACGGAGGCAAGCCGAGGGTGTTTTTTCGTTGCGAATAGCAAAGTGCTTGTTCTTCTGCCCGACACACTTCTGCGCCTGCGGGTAGAGGGACAAGATAATGTCGAGACCACCGTTTGTGGCCGAAAGTATCTGTTGAACTGTAATCATTTCGCTTGGGTTTTGTTTGCTTTGCAAAGATAGTGGCAGCGCCTGGCTGCCACAAAATCACGGTGTCACAACTTTTTATTCTCTTCGGAGCAGAGAGTCATCGACACAAAGCGTAGATATAAAACAGCTTCTCAACGGTGCATCTCTTAGTTCTAATGAACCATCATCGCCAATCGCTATTATTGGGCGGTTTTTCGCACTGTCATCATAACGAAAGGCGTAACCGTTAAGCCACCAGATATAGTCTTTGTAGTCTATAGGCTTATCCTCAAAGGCTTTGCTTTTGCCGTTAATACCAAGGCAGCTGCCATCCTTATATTGTATAATCCGGAAGTCTTCAGACAGCAGCCCCATCTCCTTCAGGTTGTCAGTATGCTTAATATACTCATCTATTGTTATCATATTCACATTTCTCTATATTAAGGTATTCAACATATATTTTACGTATCGAGCACCAACGGCCGTTGATGCAGTGGCGTGTGTGCTTGCAGTCATTACATATCGAAGCCATCGGCTAATAATTTTTGAGCCGTAGCACACGGATAATGTCGCGGCAGTGCTTGACACCGCACTTTTTCTTGATGCGCATGAGCTGCACCTTTACGGTCTCGGCATTCTTGCCGAGCTTAGCAGCGATGTCACGGAACGTCAGCCCCTCAAGGTATAAGTCAGCAATTTCCCGCTCGCATCTACTGAGGCTTACCATTGACTTCGGCTTGCATATCACGCCCTCATGCTCGCATATACCTCGAAGAGGGCAGCGCACCTCCTCGAAGTGCAAGACATCGTTGTCAATGTCTTGCGTGAGCAGGTCGTGTTCACCGAAGTTGCAGCGTATGAACCTATCTGCCATATCGAACCGCTTGTTACGATATTTGCAGGCGAGAGCAGCGTAGCACTCCGGGAACCTCTGCTTAATCTGCCCTAATAGTGGGTCGATGATGTCGACGTTGAACTTGGTCAGCCTGCGCGACTCCTGCCCGGGTACTTTATAATACACAGAACCGTCAGGTGTAGTGTAGAATTCGATTGTTTTTAATGTCTCCATAGATTCTCGTTTTTAATGGCTTCGTGGCACGCCATGCGCTCAAGTGTATTGAGCCCGAACCCTTGGTTGCCTGCCAGTTTACGCCTTATTGTACTACATGTCATATCATACTCTTTAGTAAGGTAGGAGAGTAGGCTGCTCTTCTCTTTTTTTGTCAGACCAGCGTAGTACCCCTGTAGGTCTAATGAATCAAATTTCTGCTCCATTTTCTTGTTTATGTCGGAATTAGTGTCTAAATTTGATGCAAAGATATTAATAAATGATGAAACAATCCTACTTTAATAAGAATTATAATCTTAATAAAGCAGGAATTTAACCTATTTTAAATTATGAGATACGAAAACAGCACTGTAAAAAGCGAAAGAGTGAAAGAACTCTTGAAGCGAGCCGGCATCAGCATCGGTGACTTCAGCCGAAGCCTTTGGGGGCCAAAGAGTCACAATGCCATTACTTATTTTGACACCAGACCAGATGTCAAAGTATCAACGCTTGTAAAGATGGCTGAGATATTAGACTGCTCAGTCGAAGACATCTTGATAAAGTCGGACACTAACTCGGATATACCGACAATAAACGGACATCACAATGTGGTGAATAGTAGCTATGTAAATACAGATGTAACGTCGCTTCAGGCCGAAATAAAGGCTCTGAATATGGTAATAGAAGAGAAGAATCAGCGTATAGAAGACTTAAAAAAAGCTAACGAACACCTTAGTAATAGTATAGAGTTGGTCAAGCAATTCAGCCATATTCAGGACTCTAAGGAGAAGTGTTAAAATAGAAACGTGTCACCGGGCATTTTTAGTTGCGGATATATGTTAAAATATTCGCCTCCTGCCTCCGCAACTAATAACGACATAACAAGTTGTAAAAACAACGAGTTATGTCGTTTTTTCGTTTTATACTGCGATAAATCTGCGACAAAGTTAAGGGATCAAATAATATTGTGGAGGATCAAATATTGTTGCGTTTTTAACGGATCAAATAATAAAACATTCTTCTATTTATATCATAAATATTGCAAAACAAACTGCAAAACAAAAAAAAACTCTAACTTTGTCCTTAGCAATCATTGTTTGTTATGTTATTTTTAATTAGATTATGAACAATCTTGAGATAAAACCTATTTCCGACTTAATGAAACAGTCGTTCTGGATTCCATCCTATCAACGAGGATATCGATGGACACCTCAAGAAGTGACCGATTTGGTAGATGACATTCATGATTTTCAAAGCAACTCAATAGCAGAAGAAACCGATTTCTACTGCCTACAGCCTCTTGTCGTCAAAGAAAAAATCAACCAGAAAATCAAGGAATCGGTCGTTAAGAGCATATGTGACATTTCTGTCGTGGAAAACAATGACTTCTTTGAAGAAGAAAAAAAGATCCTTCAGACAAATGCGAAATGGGAAGTGATAGATGGCCAGCAGAGATTGACCACCATCTTTCTCATACTCAAGTATCTTGATGCTGATAATCCCTATACATTGGAATATGAGACACGAACGGAATCATGCAGAGGCGTTTCAGCTAGTGATTTCCTAAGGAATATCAATACAAATGAATATAAGGATCACCGCTATGACTCCATAGATTTCCACCACTTCTATGAAGCCTTCAAGGCAATCAGTACATGGTTTGAAGATGGTAACCATAAGAATCTTCGGACAGCGTTCCATGATACTTTATTAAATAAAGTTTGTTTCATCTGGTATAAGTCGGAAGGTGAAGATGCCATCAAAGTTTTTACGCGCCTGAATGTGGGCAAGATATCACTTACAAATGCCGAACTCATCAGGGCCTTGTTCCTGAACAAGAGCAATTTCAAAGATACTGACAAAGAAACGCTGCTAACACAACAGGGGAAAATTGCCAGTCAATGGGACGCCATTGAATACACCCTTCAGAACGATGAATTTTGGCTGTTTGTCCATCCAATCGGCTACGAACGTCCTACAAGAATAGATTTCATCTTCGACATCATTTATCAGCAGGACAGGTTGAATATCGGCAAGGATAAATGCTGCAATGACGACAATCAGGCATTCAGATACTTTAATAAATTCTTCAAAAGGAAAGATAAGGGTACAGAATTAGAAAAAGTGGAAGAATGTTGGAAATTGACCATAAACCTTTTCAGAATCCTCAAAGAGTGGTATGATGATGTAGCTCTATACCATTATGTAGGCTATGTCCTCGACTGCAGAATCAAGAACCTGCCCGAGCTTTTCAAGGACTGGGAAGAAAGCAAAGACAGATTTGCCTTCACTGATTACCTGAAGGCAGCCATCAAGGAACATCTGAATAAATGCTATAATTCAGAACTTGGATTGGAAGATACTGTCTATGAGACAGAAAATGGATTTGGTCCAAAATCCAAATGCCGCGACATTCTCCTCCTTCATAACATCCAGACTGTCATCGCTCAGAACAATGAGCTCAAGAACGGTGGTCAATATTCACAAGGAGTGTTCTATAAATTTCCATTCCATCTTTACAAGAAAGAGAGTTGGGATATTGAGCATATCGACTCCAGCACAGAGAATCCATTGGAAAATGTCAAAGATCAGAAAGAATGGATTAAATATTCGATGATTGGTTTGCCGAATGAGGAAAAGGAGAAAAAAGAAATCCTGTCGGCGGCAACAGAATTCCTAAAGAAAAAAAAAATGAAATCAAACAAGAGGACTTCGACAAATTGAGAACAAAGATCATTGGTTTTCTTAAATCCAACACAACATGGAAGGATCCTATCAACGATAAGAACAAAATTTGGAACTATGTTCTTCTTGATAGCAGTACAAACAGGGGATATGGCAACTCTATCTTCCCTGCCAAGCGTAGAGTAATCATCGGCAAGGATCGAGGTGTCAGATATCAAGTTGATCCGGAAACACTGGAGGTATCGCCTAGACCCGAAGAAGAGAAGCAGATGTCTTATCTTCTGTCTAAAGGAATCCTGCAAGAAAAAGAGTCTACAGAATTGGAAGAACTCAGAAAAAAGTATGCCGCTATTGCCTTTATCCCTCCATGTACCAAGAATGCATTCATGAAATACTATAATACGGAGCCTAACGACCTGCTCTCATGGGGACCAGAGGATGCAAAGGCATATCTGGATAATATCCTTGTCTTACTAAATGATTTTCTGGAAGATGACAAATAAACGAACCAGTCAAGCCCAGAAGCTCACATTATGGGAAATGCTTGACAAATACAATATAGAAATTCCTAAAATCCAGCGTGACTATGCACAGGGACGAAAGGGGAAAAACGAATTGCGACGTGCTTTTCTTGGAGATTTATACGATGCACTTGTGCGCAGAAAGAATGATCTGAAGTTGGATTTTGTCTATGGTACAGAATCCAACAAGACTCTGCAACCTTTAGATGGTCAGCAACGCCTCACCACCCTGTGGCTCTTACATTGGTTCGTTGCTTTTAAAGCAAGGATTCTGGCTGACGAAAAGCATTTTTAGGAGCGTAAGAAGTTGAGGAAGTTCACATATCAGACCCGAACATCCTCCGCCGACTTTTGTGCCTCCTTATGTGACAAGATTTTCCCACAAGACATAGTAAACATTACAGAATATATCAAGAAACAGAACTGGTTTTTCTCAGAATGGAATCAGGATCCTACAATACAGGCCATGTTGCGGATGCTCAGCGGCACACCCGGCAACAATGACGGCATTGAACCTGTATTCGGCAGTGACGATGCCACCCAGTCGTGGCAGATTCTGACCAACGACTGCCCAGTATATTTCTATAACCTCAATCTATCTTCTTTGAATCTCTCAGATGACCTCTATATTAAAATGAATGCCCGTGGAAAAGCATTGAGCGATTTTGAGAATTTCAAGGCCGACCTTATCGGATATCTCGCATCTCATAAGGAAACCGATTGGCAAGAACTATGTGATGTGCAGTCGGGTTATCCTATCATGCTCGATACAACATGGGCGCAGATCTTTTGGAGGCAGAATGTGGAATTTTGGAAAAATGAAGAGAACAAGGCTGACAAAGATACTGTTATAGAATTCAAGATCGATGCTCCTTACTATGCTTTCTTTAACAGAGTTTTTTGAACAGTCTTATCCTGGAACCGGAAACGAGTTCGGATAAACCGTCCAATCCTGATGATGATGAGTCCTCTTTCCGTTTTTCGGGAAACAGCTTGGAAAAGGGTGTGAACGAGCACTTCAACTATCTTTATGGTCCAAAAGAAGGCAATAATGCCCATGATGAGAAGATCGAATACAACTCTTTTGACAAATACTGCTATCTGCCAAGTGGAGAAATACCTCTTTCAATTTTTGTAAGCATCAGAAAAATACTTGACAATTATTCTTCTGTTGGAGACAGAAAACTCAATGATTTTTTCCCAGAACGTCATAAAGACGACAATTTTGAATTTATTCCTACTTACAAAAAAGGAGATGATGGTAAATACACTATAGCTCCAATCGATCAAGTCAACAGGGTTGTGTTCTATGCGGTCTGTACCTATTTGGAAACAGGTGAGTTTGATAAGGAATCGTTCGCTAGATGGATGCGTGTCGTGTGGAATATTATTGACGACACTGAAATTTCTACGATTTCTGCAATGGTAACTCGTATTCGGAGAATCAAGCGTCTTGCTGAGGGTAGTAAACATAATAATCATGATATCTACAGCATCCTTCATGACTTGAGCCAAGACAAACAGAAGAATGCCCAAGTGAAAGAAGAATGTGTCAAGGCAAAGGCCATCCTTGATAACAAGCTCGGAGAAGAAACAGAGCAAACCATCAAAAAATGCGAAGACAACATCTTCTTCTCAGGCAGCATCCGTTGTCTTTACAGAAACGGCAAGAATGTGGAAGACTGGCAGTCTTTCAATAACAAATGGACTTTTGTTGAGGCCAACTTCAACACCAGGCCTAAAGATGCCACACTAATGAAGAAGCTCTTCTGTTATATGACGGGCGATGACTTTGCAAACACTCTTTGGTGGAGCCGTAGGGTTTTCAACAACGAGATAAATTCGTGGAGATATCTCTTCAGAAACGATGATCTCTATAGCGCCATGCATTCCTTTCTGATGGGTGAGCCAGAACCCGAACAGGTTGCCTTTCCTAATGGGACTGATTATGAACAAATTATTTATTCATTGGCGCATACCAAACTGCTTGATTTCGTCATGGATAAGATTCCATATTCATGGATCCGTTCTGGATACCATTATCATACGGCCATCTTTCCAAGTTCAACAGGCGTATTTCTCAATGCTAAACTCAGAGACGAAGTCCTGAGCGATTTCACCATCACAGTATCCGAGGACATCAAAGTTCCTGAAACATCTTTCTTATGGTGTAATGACGCAGACTTCACATACAAGGGTATCCGCTTCCGTTGGAAAGACAACGACGACGTCTGCCGAATCGAAGGCGATAACGAAGTCTATACCTTCAGTGCAAATAAGGAAATGTACGACAAAGATCTGTATCTTGGGAAAAAGGAAGTGTTTGAGCAACTTGATCAGATTGTAAATTCTGTCATCGCTCAGAAGTGACACATTCGGAGTTTTGCATTAACTTGCATATAAAAGAGGAATACTTGTATGGGGTGATTGTCATATATATAGGAAATATAGAGATGTATAATAATAAAAGTGACGGAACGCAATGTGTATGGCTTTAGGAATGAAGAATAATTCTAACTGAGACTATACACATTGCATGACTGTCGTATCACTCGAAATGTAGGAAGATTCGAAAAAACAGATCCTTTTGCCATATCATTTCCGGTAATGGTTGGATAAAGACAAAGCCAATTTCATTTTAGAGACGACCTCTTCTTCTGAAACGATAAAATGAGATGCATGTCGGAAGTCAGCTCCGGGTTCACCCCTTCATTCCAGTTAAAAACACAACAATATTATATGAGCCCCAACTCAGCTCAGACACATAACCTCATCTCTATTGATATCCACACTTGTATCAATTGGTACGATCCTTCATTTCAAATGGCATGAACTCTCGTTTCGTTAGGTACACATGCAAAATTAAGGTCTGCGTTTTGTATATTCGACAAAATCTCTTTCCATGGACATGAATAAATCACTATTATTCTTATATTGTTCCCTGCCAGCATAATATTCAGGAGAATAAGCTATTGCTTTATCCCATTTTTCGATTCCTTCGCACATTTTTAATCGAACACTCTCACGCTCTTCTAAATATGCTTTTTCAAAGTCTTCGCGTACCTTACGCAATTCTTCAGAGTCAGGAACAAGTGTTTTCTCGTATTCAATTTGGCGCTTGCATCTTTGAGCAAAAGAATTTTCATCCTCAGGTTTCTTGCTCTCATAGGTTCTCGTTATATCGTTCAACTTTTCGCCTACCGACTGCAAGCCTTGAAACAAAATGTATAGTACAAAGAATATCGCAGACAAAATACAGTAAGTAATCATAATGATATTGTTTGGGTTATTATATTGCAAAAATAAGTCTTTTTATAGAGGGTGCCAAGCAAAGTGTGTTGATTTTATTGTGTTTTGTTTGTCGTCTCTAAGCAAGCCTTGTATTGTTATCTTAGATTTGCAAGCTCACTCTTTATCAAATTGTTAGGAAGAGAAGAAATCATTATTTCGCATTCTAATCTGTAGAAATAAGATTGCGGGTCATACATATTGTCAAATTTATATATCCTCACAATAGGTGTCGATTTTGGTGGCTTGTCTGCCTGAGTTCAGTTTAAAGGTTTGCTGACACTCTTACGAATGCTTCCTAAACCTTTTATTATGCATAAACACTACTGTCCCGTTAAAGTGGACTAATCGCTCTTTGAATTGATTGAAATACAGTCTTTTGCAAAAGGTTTCAAGGGTGCGACGATTTGAATTTGTACTTTTGCAGTTATCTATAATACTGCACGATGAACAAAGACAAATACGTTTTCGCCCAATTGATAGAATTTCTCGACAATAACAAGTTTCGCCATTCTGTTGACAAGTATGATGGAAACCGCTATGTGAAGCTTTTCACATATAAATACAAAGACGAAAAATACCACTTTGCTTGGCAAACATGGGGATACGTTGATATGTATGATAATAATTGGAATAAGTTATTCGATCTATACTACAAAAAGTATGGTGAAGGATTTAATATCGCAATTGACGATCAATCAGACCATGACTCTTCATATTATATAAGAATGATTGAAGATTGTATTGAAAGATATGTGAAATTCAAAGGCAATCATACAAGTTCTTTGCCAGTACAACATAAGTAACACTCCAGTACCACATAAGTGAAACTCCAGTACCACCTATATGAAACTCCAGTACCAGTTGGGTGGTACTGAAAACGGTACTGGGAGCGTGCGTCAAGCTTATTGTAATATTGTCACGTTTGCGCTCATAACGCCTGTTGTTTTTTGTCACATATAATTTACTCATTTATGATAGAGAAAGTTTTTTACTTTGTAAATATCCTTTCGAATTGTTGAGTTGTTGCCATAATAAAAATGCTACTAATGGTTGTGAAACCAAAAGTAGCACCTTTATATTGTTATATAAAATACACGAAACTATTTGCCTCTACCATTAGCGCAGGCGACCAGAACAACAACTAAGATCCAAATAAAAAAGAATTCCATAATAGCAGACGATTTAATTAATACACCACAAATATATAAAAAGTATTTGATGTGGAAAAGATTATAGACTGCTTAATGATGTCTGATGCGAATATATGCTATAGTGAGTATCTTATATTCTTAAAATGGCTATATCCTTTGTTTGTGTCAGCGCAAGTTCTTTTATTGTTCTTGGCAATATCAAGCGAGTTTTAGCGTTAACATAGTTAAAGTGGTTGGTGTAACAATCGCCATTATTCAAATTACTTTTATAGCAGCTGTTTATGGCATCAGAAAATACGCAAACTGTCAGCGGATTTATTCCCGACCCTTGTCAGCAGGAAGTGATTGAGGCTCAAGGTGGATTTCATCTTGTGCTTGCGCCTCCGGGATGTGGCAAGACGCAGATATTGACCGAACGCATACGCTATGCCCACGACTCGGAGGGTGTGGCGTATAAGGATATGTTGTGTCTTACATTTACCAATCGTGCTGCACGCGGCATGATTGAACGCATTTCGCAGAACATTACGGATGATGATGTGAGAGATGTGTTTGTAGGTAATGTGCATAGGTTCTGCTCGAAGTTTTTGTTTGCAGAGGGACTCGTGCCTGCCGAGTCTAGTGTTATCGACGAGGATGATGCTGTGTCTATCCTTGCGCGCTATCTTGGTGAGGACGAGTATATGGTGCTTTCCAACTACAATCGTCGACGCTCGTATAGTGAGATATTCCACCTGGAGAGCATGATGCACCAGATTAGTCACGGGCATCCTAAGGAGTTGCGTGTGCATCCCGACTGCATCAGTCCTACGGACATTGCTGCTATGCGGCGTATCTGTAGCGTTATGGGCAAGCCGTTTGACGCGGCTGCCATGACTGATATATATAATAATGTGGAGCAGTATCGCGACCTTACCCAGTCGGACACGTGCGACTATGGCGACCGTCAGGCTATATTCAAGCTCTTGCAGAAGATGTCGCTTGCGCAACAATACCGTCAGTATAAGCGTGCCAACCGACTGCTTGACTTCCATGATTTGCTTATTATGACGTATGATGCCCTTGCTGCCGACAAGGAGCAGAAGCTGTATAAGCGCTATCTGTGGATACAGGTGGACGAGGTGCAGGATATCAACCCATTGCAGATGGCTATAATCAAGATGCTTACGGCGCGTCCATTCCGTACGGTGATGTTTCTCGGCGACGAGCAGCAGGCTATATTCTCGTTTATGGGAGCCAAGCTCGATACGCTTTCAGCCATTAAGTCGAAGCCTGCATGCCAGTTGCATCATCTGTCGGTAAACCATCGTTCGCCTCGCTATCTGCTCGACATATTCAATACTTATGCCGCTGAAGTGCTTCGTATAGATAGTGCGCTTTTGCCTGATGCCGGCAAGAGTAGCAATGAGGTGCTTATGGGCAACGAACTGAAGATTCTATGTAGCGAGGATTATGATCAGGAGGTGCGCGACTGCGTACAGTTTGCCGACAATTTGAACCGTACGTTCCCGCAATCTACTACGGCCTTTGTGGTTAATGCCAACCGCGATGCTGAGGATATAAGTCAGGAGCTGACACGTTGTGGTATCGGACATTTCAAGGTTTCGGGTACCGACCTCTTCTCACAGCCCGATGTGAAGCTTCTGTTGGCTCATCTTGGTGTGCTCAACAATGAGTTCAGCTTTATGTCGTGGGCAAGATTGATGAAGGGAGTGCGTGTCTACGAGAGCAATGCTGCTGCACGTAAGTTTGTGCGTGACTTGTTCGACCGTGCCATATTGCCGTCTGACCTGTTGCGCAACGATGATTCTACCTATCTTATGCGATTTGTCGATAGCTACGCCAATGACACGATAGTGGTGTTTGATACCGAGACGACTGGACTGAACGTGTTTGAGGACGACATTCTGCAGATAGCAGCTGTGAAGATGAGGAACGGCGAGGTGGTGAAAGGGTCGGAGTTTACGGTATATGTCGAAACCGACAAGGAGATTCCTGCCATGCTTGGCGACATTGTGAATCCTATTGTTGAGGAACGCAAGCACCATGAATTGCTGACGCACGAGGAGGCGTTGCGTCAGTTTATGGCTTATGCCGAGGGTTGCACTTTGCTTGGACATAATGCCGACTACGACTATAACATACTTGACTTCAATCTGCGTCGTTATACGCCCGACCTTAATCTGCATCATTCGCACACGGAGTATCTCGACTCGTTGCGACTCGTGCGTCTGCTGCATCCCGAACTGAAGGAGCACAAACTGAAATATTTGCTTGAGGTGTTGCACCTTGAGGGTTCTAACTCGCATCTTGCCGACGATGATGTCAATGCTACACGTAGTGTTGTGGTGCATTGCTACAAGCTCTCGGAAGACAGGGTTGAGCAGCAGCATGATTTCCTTAACGACAGCCGTGTGCGCCAGCGTGTGGAGACATTGCGCCGTAACTATAAGCAAATGTACGTTTCGGCACTTGGCAGAATGTATATCCAATCGGATGAAGTCAAGCCTGCTTTGGTAATGGAACTAATACGCTTCTACGACTATCTGCTTTCTGAGGGAATGATACAGGAGATAGACGGATTGCGTTTTGTGGAATCTTATCTTTCGGGCGACATGATAGACGTAAGTAGCGAACCCTCGTTGTACGAACAGCTTTGCAATCATACAATGGAGATAAGCACGTTGAAGGAGGCCGACTTGTGTGGTAGCGACAATATGAAGGAGCGCATTTTCGTCACGACAATACACAAGGCGAAGGGACTGGAGTTTGACAATGTAATAATATTTGATGCCGTCGACGGTCGTATGCCCAATTATTACAGTCGTAACAATCCTCGCCAATTGGCTGAGGACGCACGCAAGTTCTACGTAGCCTTGTCGCGTGCCAAGCATCGGTTGTATGTTTCGCAAAGCATTACACGTCTTGACTATCATAATGTGCCGCAAGATGTACACCTCACACCGTTTATGAAGCCTATAATGAAGTACTTCAAAGAAGAGAGGTTTGCAGCCGAAAAGAAGTGAGAGTGTAGACTTCTGACACTCTCAAAACAAAAAAAAACCGACAACTACTTGCCGCCAGTATATTGGATGAGTGGCAAGTGTTGTCAGTTTTTCAGTTTGAACGAGTTCTCTATACTCGTTATCTCACTTGAGAATTTCTTGTCTATCTTGATGCGTTGCTCCACCTGATTGCAACTGTATATCACAGTAGAGTGGTCGCGTCCTCCAACGAGTCGTCCGATTCGGCTTGCCGGCATCTTGGTGTATTTCTGTGCCAGATATATTGACACCTGGCGTGCCATAACGTAATCCTTCTTTCGGCTGCGGCTGTTGATGTTGGCAGGTGTAACGTTGTAGTGCTGGCAAACGCTTTCGATGATGTCGTCTACTGTAAGCGGATTGTCCTCTACCTTGACCGAGCGCTTGATTACGCGCTGGGCGAGCTGCATGTCAACGTTGCAGTTGTACACTACGCTGTAAGCCATGAGCGAATTGATTACGCCTTGCAGGTCGCGCACGCTTCCGTTGGCTGTCGAAGCGATGAACTTCACCACATCCTCAGGAATGTTCAGGCCGTCGTGGCGTATCTTGCTTTGCAGAATGTCAACACACAACTGCACGTTAGGCTTCTCAAGCTCGGCGATGAGTCCGCAAGAGAATCGTGTGATGAGTCGCTCGTTCATTCCCTTCAGTTCTACCGGTGGACGGTCGCTGGCAAGGATGATGCGCTTGCCTGTGCGGAAGAGGTGGTTGAAGATGTGGAAGAAGGTGTTCTGTGTACCCTTCTTGTCTTCCCACTCCTGTATGTCGTCAACAATCAGAACGTCGATGGTCTGATAGAAGTTGATGAAGTCGTTGATAGTGTTGCGCAGCACGGCATTGGTGTACTGCACCTCAAACAATCGGGCGCTGATGTAGAGCACACGCTTTTCTGGATAGATGCGCTTGGCTTCGACGCCTATAGCATTAATAAGGTGGGTCTTGCCACATCCCGAAGGACCGAATACGAAGAACGGGTTGAACTGCATGTTCTGCGGATGCTCGGCTATGGTCTGACCTATGGCGCGTGGCAACTTGTTGCTGTTGCCTTCGATATAGTTGCGGAAGGTGAGGTGAGGGTTCAGCTGCGAGTCAATATCCTGCAATGGTGATGCATCGAGAAAGTTGGGCGACTCGTTGGCATTGGTGCGTGTCTTGGGTCGCATATTCTCGTTGGTAGGCTCGTCGCCTTCCACCACCTGCGTCTTCTTGTTCTCGCTGTCGGTCACGATACGATAAGAAAGCTGAACGTTTTCTCCAAACATACGTGTAAGCACTTTGCGCAACAAGTCGACATAGTTCTCCTCCAGATACTCGTACACGAACGGGCTCGGTACGCGTATCAACACGGTCTTCGACTCCTCATTGAAGGATTCGAAGACAATGCTTTTGAACCATGCGTTGTATTGTTGCTCGGTAGTGTTCTCGTGTATAAGGGCGAGACACTTGTCCCAAAGCTTGTCAGGACTTAAATTCATGGGCTGTGGTACGTATGTTTAAATGTCTTTCGACAGTTGATTCTTAAAATTCCGTCTGCAAAATTACTTATTTTTTTTGATGTGAGCAAATACTCTGCATTTTATTGTTTAACCAAAGTTTGTTAACAGCTTTATTTACCGACAGTTAGCTTTTTTAATAAATTACGGGACGTATAAACATGTCTTTGGCGTGAAAATGTTGATTTTCTGATAGTTACGTAGTTTATGCGATTTTTAAGCCTTGTTGGTGAAACATTGTTTACAATCTTGCTAAGATATTGAAACAATCGGCTTCAGAGCGAGTCTGAAGCCGTGAAACATTATCTTGTCGTTATTTATACAAAATCTATATTGCTTACTTGTCCTTCTTTCCGAACAGAGAGAAGTGTACATAGCGCTTCGGGTGCTGTCTGAGGTTGGTCAGGAGCGAGTCGGCGCTACACATGGTTGAATTGAGATTGTTGTAGAGCGAGGGGTCGTTCATGAGCAATCCGAGTGTACCGTTGTTGCTGTTGAGCTTGGCGGTGAGTTCCTGTACATTATTAATAGTCTGGTCTACCTGACGCATTGTATTCTGTATGTCGATAGCGGCGAGGTTGGATGTCAGCTTGTGGGTATTGTCGAGCACTCCGTCTGCCTTGGCCATCATTACCGGAACGCCCTTGTTGAGCGAAGCCATGAGTTTGTTGAGTTCGGCGGTAGAAGTGGTGAGATTGCCCGTGATGGTTTGTACGTTGTGCAGCGACTGTGCGAGGGCTGGGTCGGCAAGCAGAGTGTTGAGGCTGCCGAGAATGCTGTCGAGCTTTGGCAGCATTTTCTCTATATTCGGAATCATGTCGGCTGCTTTGCCAAGAGCGCCGCCGTTGACGTAGCCCTTGATAGTGCTTCCAGGCATGACACGTTCGCGTGGATTGTTGGCGAGCAGCAGGTTGACCTTGATGTTGCCCATAAAGTCGCTCTCAATCTCGGCTGTTGAGCCGGCAGGAATACGCATGGCCTTGTCGAGTCCTACAAGCACACGAGTAGGTTTGTCGCCCGCATAGTCGTAGATGACATCCTTGACTGTACCCACTTTGAATCCGTCAGCGTAGATGGGGCTTGATGTTGACAGTCCGCTTATATCTTTGAATTCTATGTAGTAGTCGTCGGTTGACGAGAAGATGTTGAGCCCTTTCAGAAAATTCATTCCGAAGAACAGTATAATAACTCCCACGATAGCGACGAGTGCTATTTTCACTTCTTTCGTAAATCCTTTCATAATATTCTGTTGATTGTTTATTTGTTTCTGTTTTGTTTGAATTCGCGTATTGCCTGGTTCACATCCATCTTGTCTCCGTTCTTGAATGCTATGATGAATGCTCCGGGGAACTTGTCGAGTATATCCTTGCGCAAGCGGTATATCTCGTTGTAGTTGTTTGAGGCTCCGTAGGTATACTTCACCATTCCGTTCTCCTGATAGAACTCGCATCCCTCAAGTCCGCGGAAGTTATGGTCGCCTGCTTTCAGCTGTCGTTGTGCAGCTATTATCTGCACCTTGAATACTGGCTGTGTCTTGTCAATTCTTCCGGTTGGTCGGGCTACAGTCTGCGTTTTTGCGGGCTTTTTCTCGGCATTGTTTGTTCGGGATGGTTTCGGGTTTCGTTCGGGATTGGCTGTGTTGTCAGCGTTGTCCTTATTGGGGTTGTCGGTGCTTGCCTGCATATCCGTATTGTCCGTCCCGGTGGTCTGTACCGGTTCGGGAGTTTCGGATATGGGGTCGGATATTGTCTTGTAAGGCACCGTCATGCGTGTGTCGTACTTGTTCTTGTATTGTACGAAGGCGTTGTATATGCCACGTGCCATATTGTCCACCTGCGCCTTGTCGTTGAGCATGCGCTCCTCTTCGGGGGTTGAGATGTAGCCCAACTCAATCAGACAGGCTGGCATAGATGTGAGTCGAAGCACGGCAAGGTTCTGCTGATGCACGCCCTTGTTGGGTCGGTTGGCTGCGCGGCACACGTGCGTTTGCAGCATCTTGGCAAACTCTATGCTTCGTGTCAGGTTCTTGTCCTGGATGAATTCGAACATGATGTTGCTCTCGGGCGAGTTGGGATCGAATCCCACGTAGTGCTGCTGATAGTCTTTCTCAAGCAGGATTACGGAGTTCTCGCGTTTTGCCACCTCAAGGTTTTCCTTTTTAGCGTGCGAGCGTCCGTCGCCCAAGGTGTATGTTTCGAATCCTCGCATGCTGTGGTTGCCCTTCAATGCGTTGGTGTGTACCGATATGAACAGGTCGGCTTTCTTTCGATTGGCTATTTCGGCGCGCTCGTACAATGGTATGAACACGTCGGTCTTGCGCGTATATACAACCGTCACGTCGGGACAGTTGCGCTCCACATAGCGTCCGAATGCGAGCGCCACGCTGAGGTTGATGTTCTTTTCTACCGATTTGCTTCCGGGTGCACCTGTGTCCTTACCTCCATGTCCTGGGTCGATGCAAAGCGTGAATTTGCGGTTGGCATCGGCTGCTGACGATACTAACGATATAATGAGAAATATGAAGAGCAATAATTTCTTTGCCATAAATGTGGTGCGGTTGGTTGGTCCAAATGTCTGAACTGCAACAATTTTAGGTGCAAAGTTAGCGAATTAATCGTTAATAACTGCGTGAAACCGACAAAAACATGTAAGTATATTTTGCTTTGTCTTTGATTTTGCGTAAATTCGCAATATAATAAAGTAAAATAGACAAACGTAAAAAATGGCAATCAAGTTAAGCTCGGCTGTTGTATGTTTCCTGTTGTCGATGGGATTGACGTTGTCGTGCAGCAAGCCGAAACCGATGTCTACAACGGTGCGTTCGGTATATTATTGGAGCACAACGCTGAATATTGACTATACAAAGTCGGCATTCATTCGTCGTTACGACATCTCGCGAATGTACATACGCTATTTTGATGTGGTGACGGATGCGAGTGGCAGGGCGGTTCCTAATGCTACGTTGAAGTTTGCTACATGTGTGCCACAGGGCATCGACGTTGTGCCTACGGTATTCGTCATGCCCGAATGTCTAAGGCAAGACCGCCAACAATTGGCTGCGCTCATCGTCAAGCGTGTGGTGCAGATGAACGAGACCAACGACGTGCATAACGTAAGGGAGATACAGATTGACTGCGACTGGACCCGCTCGACACGTCTGCTGTATGCCGAATTCATGCAGGCTATGCTCGGCGAGTGCCACAACCGACACCTGAAACTCTCGTCAACCATACGTCTGCATCAGCTTGCGCAGACACCTCCGCCTGCCGATCGAGGCGTGCTGATGATGTACAATACGGGCGATGCAACAGATATAGAATGTCATAAGCCGATACTCGACATGCACGATGCCGCCCCATACCTGCCCCGTCTGAAGGACTACAAGCTGAAGCTCAGCACGGCTTACCCCATATTCGCATGGCGCATACTGTTTCGTGGAGGCAGGTTTGTGGGCTTCATCCATCACGATGGCGAATATCCCATACTGCCAAGCGACTCTATCGCTGTACGCCAACCGTCGGCTGCCGACATCATCGAAGCCGTTAATGTAATAGGTAGTCGCCGACCTGATGCCAACAACGAGATAATACTTTTTGATCTCAACAACAATAACATCAACCGATTTAAACGCAAAGATTATGAAAAGATTCTTAATATGTAGTTTGATTGCAGCCCTGCCGTTCACCAACTCAACGGCTTGCGTCTCCGAAGGACCTACGCACAACCGTTATATGTTCTCGGTCTATCGCCACAACGCACTCACCGACGGACCCGCATTTCTCTATGACATCGACCGTTATTGGCAGACTTACACAGGCAACGACGGTCCCTGTGGCATAGGATTCTACAAGTGGAACCGTGACGAGATTATGTCCACCGCCCGAAAGAAGAACGACACGGCTATGATAGCTTATCTCACGCTGTTCAACCGCTACTTCAAGACGTGCGAGGCGTATACTGCAGATGCATGGAACTATCCCACGAAGCAGCAGATGGCACAACGGCAGAAGTCATTTCAGAATGTGCTGGCTGCTGCAAAGGCTTATCGTGGCACGGCGCTCCGACCGCAGTATGTGCTGCTGCAAATGCGTGCCAATATGATGTTGGGCTACAACAATGCCAATATTGCATTATGGAACTCTACGGCTTCGCGCCTTGCCGAGAGTCCGTGGCGCAATGCCATGCGCAACATCTATGCACGGGCTTTGCTCAAGAGCGGTCAGCGCACACGTGCCTGCAACATTTATGCCGAGCAGGGCGACGTGCAGTCAATCAAGACCGTGATGCGCAACTTCCGCAACCTGGCAGGCATACGTACCATATTCGCACAAAATCCAAACGCCACAACGCTGCATTTCCTTGTACAGGACTTTGTCAACAATGTGCAGGAGACGCTAGACCAGAAGGCGGCAGGATTTGATGATGCCGAATGGTTTAAGACTATTGATGCCAAACAGGTGTACCGCAAGGAGGCGATGGCGTTCGTGCAGTTTGCCGTCGATGCCGCTGCCAATGCCAAGGTGAAGTCGCCAAGCCTGTGGCTGGCTGCTGCAAGTATGGTCGACTATCTGATAGGCAACAGCCAACGTGCCATAGCCGAAGCCGACAAGGCTGTTGAGGCTGACGGAACGGAACGCATGCGCGACAATGCACGTGCCATACGTCTGCTCGTGTCTACCCGTACAAACAAGCCGACTGCCGAATATACCGACTATCTGCTTGCCGAATTCCATTGGCTTGATGCCAAGATAAAGGAAGAGGGTGGCACCGAAAGCGGTTATGACAATCACTATGCCGACGTAAAGGACCGCGTGGTGCATCGTGGATTGGAACCGCTATTCCGCAAGGTGGGCATGGACAACACGGCTCTGGCGCTGTGTGCCATGATGAATGCTGAAGGCAACTATAATAATAATGTGTCGTATGGTCCGTGGAACGAGTATTTCAGCAAGATGGACAGTCTTAAAGCCGACCGCCTTGCCGACTATTATCAGTATCTGTCAACGCCCCATACCAACGCTTTCGAGACCTACTGCACGCAGAACACCTACCACGATGCCGACTACTTCAACGATCTCATCGGTACAAAACTAATTGCTGAAGGGCGCTTTGCCGATGCCATTCCTTATCTGAAGAAGGTCGGTATGTCGCTGCTTTCCACTCAGATGATTAGCATTTACAGTTCGCAACGCCACTACGACACGCCCCGTTGGTTTGGCAAGCAGAGGGTGGAGGAGGCTTATGAGCCTGCGAAGGTGACCCGCAACGCAAAGCTCGACTTCTGTATTGACATGACCGACCGCCTAAGCCGATACAGTCTTGCACGTGAAGGCAGCGTCAAGCAGCAGATGGCTTACGACCTTGCCGTGCGCTATTATCAGGCTTCGTGCTATGGCGACTGCTGGTATCTGACGCATTACTATCACAGCGTAATGGATTCGGCACGCTCGTGGGAGAAGGACTTTGCTGCCGAGACGGTGAAGTATCTGAATGTTGCCAAGCAGTCGGACGACGTTCGGTTGCGCTACCGTTCTCTGTATGCTCTGGCTTTCATGCCAGTAGAGCCGTGGGCAACTGTCGAGTACGATACCAGCAACGGCTATAAGGAGCTGCTGGTGATGCATCCTAAGTCGGCACAATATATGGCTTTGAGCGACCTTGACATGTTTGCCAAGTCCTATCCCAACGCTATTGACGACTACACACGGCGTTGTGATGTGCTGCGAGAGTTCCGACTAAAGCGGGAAAGCCAGAACTTCTAAATACGCAACATTAAGAAGCGGTTCACCCGTTACTTTAGTTCGGGTATTTGCAATAAAGGGTCTATACACTATGCAGCGGCATTATTCACCGAAGACACCTAAGATTACCCAAAAGTGGCGATAGTGGCGCTAAATCTCATAAAAAAACATAGATTTAGCACCACTATCGCCACTTTTGGGCTTTTTATAAGGTTCTTAGGACAGAAATAAATCGCTTAGAACAACTTTACCTTGGATGCTTGATGAATATTTGTTCTGCTTAATGCCACCTGCTGCAACAAGGGTGAGACGTAGTGTCTTGTTCGTTCCTGTAACATCACGAAAAAGATTGCGACGTTCTCGCATCCATTCTACATAGTCTTTCTTCAGTTCATATGGACCGATGCTATATTTCATTTCGCACAAATCTATGGATTTGTCGCCTCTGTCTATCACTAAATCTATTTGTGCTCCTTGGTTTGCATTCTTGTATGTCCATGAACATACATTGCAAGCTATGCCACTGATGCCCAAAGCATGTTTTATTTGGTTGATGTGTAAAATACAGACTTGTTCAAACGCATAACCAGACCATGCTTTGCGTTTCCCTTCAGGCATATTGCTCCATGCATGCTCATCCAAGCCATGGTTGTTCTTGACAAATCGGAGGTAGAACAGCGTAAACATATCAGATAGCTGATAAAGCATTCCTTTTTCTTTTTTCCCAAAGGCTTGGTAACTACGTAAGAAGTCACATTTCTTGAGATTATCTAATACTTCTGATAGCTTTCCGTTGTTGCTGGTTTTCATTGTTTGTACCAGTTCTTCTCTAGTCATTCCTTTCAGTTTGATAGCCAAAGTTTCTACCACTTTTCGATATAAATTGGCATCATTAAATAGAGAACTGAACAAAAAATCGTACTCTGAAGCTAATATCGGATCTTGCCCAAAGAACAATTCGTCAATGTTTTGCGCAAGACTGTAAGCGGGATTCAATAGAGATAGATAAAATGGTGTTCCCCCCAATATCATATAGGTATCTAATATCTCTTGGCGTTCCCATTCTATATTAATGCTTTGTAAATATTCCTCAGTTTCTTCAAGACAGAAAGGAGCCAAGCGGATAGGACGAGTCACTCTATTGTGCAACCCACCTTTATCCCCTAATAGCTTATTGGTCATCCATGTCGTAGCACTACCGCATACTATCAGTTTCAGCCCATTACGAGTTGAAGCCCAACTATTCCAGAACATTTCAAGGGCACGCAGGAAGTTAGACTTTGGGGTGTCTAACCATGGCAATTCGTCTATGAAGATAATGATTTTTTCTTGCTCTGCTTTGGTCTCCAAAAAATCCTGAAGTTGGTAGAAAGCTTCAAACCAGTCTTTGGGGCGAGTTCTTTTTACCCCACTATATCTTCGTAGTTTTTCCTGCCAGTCTTTCAGTTGTTCAGCCTTCGATATTTTGTAGATGCCTGTTGTATAGAAATCAAATGAATCTTGGAAAAATTGTTTCACAAGGAAAGTCTTTCCAATGCGCCGACGTCCATAGATGGCGACAAACTCAGCCCTATGTGTTTCAACACAAGCGTTCAATATGTCTTGCTCATGCTTCCTTCCTATTATGTTTTTGCTATATTCCATACTCATTCTATTTTTTGCAAAAATACTGAAAAAAGACGGAAAAGTGGCGATAGTGGTGCTAAATCTATGTTTTTTTATGAGATTTAGCACCACTATCGCCATATTTGGGCAATTGACCATTATATCCACACAACGGTGTATATTGCAATAAAGGGTCTATACACTATGCAGTGGCATTATCCACCGAAGACACCTAAATCGGTTGTTATTGTATTTTCACTCTCCTCCTATATATGTAAAGATAATTCTGATTACAATAGAAGTCCTATTTAGGGCGAGTTACGTTTATTTCTACGCCAGCGCCATCGCAGTCGGCCCCCATTGGCGGATTGCATTTGGTGATGCGCAGCATTATGGAGTTGATGTCGGCATAGTGGTCGAGCAGTCGGTCGGCTATGCGTCCTGCCACGTGCTCTATGAGCTTTGATGGAGTGCTCATCTCCTCCTTTATGATGTTGTAAACCTCGGCGTAGTTGAGCGTGTCGGCTACGTCGTCGGTTTGCATTGCGCGCGAAATGTCATAGCCTACGCGTACATTTATTATATAGTCGTTGCCCGTGAGCTGCTCCTGCGGCAGCACTCCGTGGCGTGCGTGCAGGCGTATATTATTAATGTGGATAAAGGAATTTGTAAGTGTTTTCATATACAATAGCCTTCGTTTTGAGTGAATTGAAATAGAGTGATAAAAAAGAGGGTGTGCAAAAGTCAATTATACGGGCTGAAAGCCCAATAAGCTCATAGCCCAGGGCATCTGCCCTGGGTGTACGGATAGATAGTAACCCAAACGCCCTGTGAGGGCAAAAGCATTGATTATTAACGCTTTTGCCCTTGCAGGGCGTTTGGTTGTTTGGGAATTATCACTCAGGGTGTTACCCTGGGCTATGTGCTTCTGCCCTTTCGGGGCGTGCTGCTTAAACTTTTGACACACCCTCTTTGCATTGTAAAAGGACCCTCTTTGCATTGTAAAAGGACTCCTTTTGCGTTGTAAAAGGACCCCTTTTGGAGTGCAAAAGGACTACATTTGGAGTGCAAAAGGACTACTTTTGCAAGCAGTCCCTTTTTGTGTTATCCGCAGCGCGAGGCTCCGCAGTTCTTGCAGATGAGGCAACCCTCCTGATAAACGAGCGTTTCCTGTCCGCATACGGGACAAACCTGACCCTTGGCAGCGGTGCCGTCGGCTATGTATTTCTTCAAGGCTCGCTCCACACCGTTCTTCCATGTGTTGATGCTCTGGTCGTTGAGCTGCAGCGATGCTACAAGTTTTATCACGTGGTCGATAGGCATACGATAGCGCAATACGCCCGAGATGAGCTTGGCGTAGTTCCAGTATTCGGGGTTGAACTTCTCTGAGAGTCCCTCGACGGTGGTCTTGTAACCACGCTTGTTTTCAAATTGGAAGTCGTAACGCTTGGTTCCGTCTGCGTTGACCTGCTTGATGATGCGTCCCTTGGTGACGGTCTTGGGCAGAGCTATACCCTCCTCGTCGTCCTGCAGACCCGTGAATATCTCGTAAGGATAGCCGTCGAGCAGTCCGACAAATGCCACCCACTTCTCGCGGTTGTTCTGGAATCGCACCACGTCGCACTCCAGTTCGCGCGGACGTGTCTCCGTTACGGCAAGCACGTTGGCAAGAGCTGTCACCTTGTCGTTGGCAGGTTGTGCGGCACTCTTCTTCTTCTTGTCCTTCTTGCTTACTGCTATCATAACGCCCGAACGTGAGCCGTCGCGATAGATGGTGCATCCCTTGCATCCCGAGCGCCATGCCTCTACGTACAGACGGTTGACCAGAGCTTCGTCGACGTTGTTTGGCAGGTTGACAGTTACGCTGATAGAGTGGTCCACCCATTTCTGTATGGCTCCCTGCATGCGCACCTTCATAAGCCAGTCGACATCGTTGGCTGTGGCTTTATAATAAGGTGAGCGTGCCACGATCTCGTCAATCTCTTCCTGGGTGTAGCGCTTCTCGGTGTCGATGCCGTTGATGCGCATCCATTCGAGGAACTTCTTGTGGTAGACGATGTATTCCTCAAACGAGTCGCCCACTTCGTCTACGAAGTCTACGTGTACGTCGGCATCGTTGGGATTTACCTTGCGGCGACGCTTGTATACGGGCATGAATACCGGTTCGATACCGCTTGTGGTCTGTGTCATGAGCGATGTTGTGCCCGTAGGAGCTATGGTGAGACACGCAATGTTGCGACGTCCGTAAGTCATTATGTCGCTGTAGAGCTGAGGGTCGGCATCCTTTATGCGCAGCAGGAAGGGATTGTTCTTCTCGCGTTCGGCGTCGAATATGGCGAACGCTCCGCGCTCTTTAGCCATCTGTACAGATGATGCATAGGCTGTAAGAGCCAGTGTGCGGTGTACGTCGACGCTGAATGCTGTAGCCTCTTCGGTGCCGTAGCGCAGTCCCATGGCTGCAAGCATGTCGCCTTCGGCTGTTATGCCCACACCGGTGCGGCGTCCCTTCGAACTCTTGTCCTTTATCTTCTCCCACAGATGATACTCGGCATGCTTGATGTCGTCGCATTGCGGGTCGTGGCTAATCTTGTCCATGATGAGGTCGATCTTCTCAAGTTCAAGGTCGACAATGTCGTCCATGATGCGCTGTGCCTTAGCCACGTGCTCCTTGAAGAGGTCGAAGTCGAAGCTTGCCTCGGGTGTAAACGGATTCTTGATGTATGCGTAGAGGTTGATGGCAAGCAGTCGGCACGAGTCGTAAGGACAGAGAGGTATCTCGCCACATGGGTTGGTGCTGACGGTTTGGAATCCGAGGTCGGCATAGCAGTCGGGAATACTTTCGCGCAGAATGGTGTCCCAGAACAGTACGCCCGGCTCGGCACTCTTCCAAGCATTGTGTACAATCTTCTCCCAAAGCTGCTTGGCTGAGATGTCCTTCTTCACGATAGGATTGTCTGAATCTATCGGGAACTGCTGTGTGTAGGGCTTGTCGTCAACGGCAGCCTGCATGAACTGGTCGTCAATCTTAACGCTCACGTTGGCACCGGTAACCTTTCCCTCGGTCATCTTGGCATCGATGAAAGCCTCACTGTCCGGGTGCTTGATGCTGACAGACAACATCAGCGCACCACGACGGCCGTCCTGTGCCACTTCGCGTGTAGAGTTGCTGTAGCGTTCCATAAACGGCACGAGTCCGGTAGAGGTAAGAGCCGAATTGGCAACGGGCGAACCTTTGGGACGGATCTGCGAGAGGTCGTGGCCTACTCCGCCACGGCGCTTCATCAGCTGCACCTGCTCTTCATCCAGACGCATAATGGCTCCGTATGAGTCGCCGTCGCCTTCGATGCCGATAACGAAGCAGTTGCTGAGCGAAGCAATCTGGTGGTCGTTGCCGATGCCAGTCATCGGACTGCCGGCAGGAATGATGTAGCGGAAGTGGTCGAGCAGGTCGAACACCTCACGCTCGCTCATCGGGTTGGGATATTTGTTTTCGATGCGTGCTATTTCGCGTGCCAGTCGCCAGTGCATGTCTTCGGGCGATTGCTCGTAGATGTTGCCGAAGCTGTCCTTCATGGCATACTTGCTCACCCATACGCGCGCAGCCAGTTCGTCACCGGCAAAGTATTCGAGTGAAGCCTTGTAGGCTTCGTCGTAAGTGTATGTCTTCTTATTTTCCATTTGTGTGTTTTAAGTCGTTGTTTTCTTAAATGTCGTGCTTGGCAAAACGCTCTTCTGCCAGTTTCTCCCATTTTGTTCCGGGCTTGCCATAGTTGGCGTACGGCCAGATGCTGATGCCTCCGCGCGGAGTGAAAATGCCAGTCACTTCGATGTATTTCGGGTCCATCAGCTTTATGAGGTCTTTCATGATGATGTTGACACAGTCCTCGTGGAAGTCGCCGTGGTTGCGGAAGCTGAACAGATAAAGCTTCAAGCTCTTGCTCTCTACCATTCGTACGTCGGGCACATAGCTGATGCGTATCTCTGCAAAGTCGGGCTGTCCGGTGATGGGACACAATGATGTGAATTCGGGGCAGTTGAATCTTACCCAATAGTCATTACCCTGATGCTTGTTGACGAACGATTCGAGAACTTCGGGTGCGTAGTCGTCACGATATTTGGTTTTTGCGCCGAGAGCCTGCAGACCCTCGTCGCGTCGGTTTTCATTGTTTGCTGCCATATCTATAATTGATTTTGTTTGGTGCAAAGTTACAGAAATTTATGGATATTGACGAATATCTTGCCTTACGAATTTTTATTGTCAATTTACCTCAAAAATGAATACGTCTTCGTTTGCCAATGAATACGTCTTCGTTTGCCAATGAATACGTATTACTTTTTTTGTTCAAGTATATACAAAAAAAGGCTGAAACCTCGTGAGAAGTTTCAGCCTTGATTTATGTTGTTTTTTGTCGTTTCAGCAAACAACTTTTGTTTCCATTACGTGTTTGCTTTACTGCATGATTACGCCACTGTCGTCAGTTGGATTCTGAGTGAGTGTGCCCGGATAAGCGTTGATAGCGTTCTGTGGGATGTAGTATGTCACACGGTAGTCAGAAGCCTTAACCACCTCATGCTGGTTGTGAGGACCTGGATAGTCGCGTGTCAAAGCATGACCGTTGCGGAATACGTCGTAGCTGCGCTCTGCTTGATAAGCCAACTCAAGCTGGCGCTCCTTGTCAATTAGGGTGAATGCATTTTCAGCGTTCAGTGTGCCTTCTGGATATTCGCCGCCCACGATGGCACGTCCGCGAATCTTGTTGAGGTCTTTCTCGGCATCGGCATAGTTGCCAAGCTTGGCAAGAGCTTCAGCACGGTTGAGATAGATCTCGCCCAAACGGCTGATGACAGGAGAGTGGAGTTGAGAGTCCTCGCCCTCGCGCGAGCACTTCACGATGTAGAACTGTGGATACTCACGGTTTACTGTGATGTAGTTGTCGAGCATACCCTGATAGGTCTTGCCACCGTAGTTGATGGTATAGTACTGTGCTGTAGCGTCAACCACAGTAAGGTCGTATGACGTGCCTTCTTTGTCAACACAAGTAATCTTGTTGCCAGTGTGCTTTGTGTCAAACTGAGCATAATGCTTGTTGTTGTCGCTTCCTACATATATGAAACGGAATACCTCTTTGTTGTCGGCAGTGTAAGTAGGCTCGATGAAGTTGGCTCGAGCGTCTACAATCTTCTTAGATGCAGGACGCCAATCGTTACGTCCGGTCTCATTGAGCAGGTCGATATACTTCTGGCTGGCGTACATCTCGCCCCAGCCCATACCGCCGATGTTAGAGTACATACCGCCGATACCATAGTAGTGGTCCCATCCAGAGAACTCTGAAGCTACACGCTTAACAACGAAGATAGACTCCTTGTTGTCCTCAGGACGCAGAGTGTTGTAAAGCATGAAGTCCTCACGTGGAAGCAATTCGTAGTCGGAGTTGCCTATAACCTTATCAGAATATTCCTTAGCAAGCTGAGCATACTCACGGTTAGGATTCTCATATGTACCGCTCATATAGAGGTAAACGCGTGAGAGCATAGCCTGTGCGGCAGCCTTAGAAGCGTAAGCCGGACCACGGTTTACAGAGAGCAGCTGCTCTGCCTTCTTAAGGTCGTCAATAGCCTGCTTGTAAGTGTTCTCTACAGTAGCACGGTCGCTGAGCTGAAGGTCTAGAATGTTGTCGGGTGTACCGTTTACGAGAGGCACACCGAGGTTTTTAGATGGAGCCTGGTAGTATGGACGGCCGTAGGCACGGCAGAGGTAGAAGTACATCATACCACGTACATAGTAGCACTCGCCGAGAGCGTTGTCTACTTCTGCTCCTTGACCTTCAGACACCATCTGTATAATGTTTGAAGCCTGTGCAATGGCCTTGTAGCCAGAGTCCCAGAAGCTCTGCAGACGATAGTTGTTAGGTGTACGCGAGTAGCTGATGAATTCGAAGAAGGCATCGGTTGACGAGCCACGAATCACCATGTTGTCGCCAGCGTATTCACCGCAACGGTGCATTGGGTCCGACCACGACTTGAGCTGCGCGTACATACCGTTGAGCAATGCGTCGAGATTGCCTGCCGGGTCGTTCTTTATCTGTTCGTCCGACATGTTGTAGGTCGGAAAACGCTCTATGTCGCACGAACCGAATAATGTCGCTCCGAGCATGAGAGCCAATATACTTTTTTTCATTTTCATTGTAGTCTGGTTTTTAGAAAGTTAAGTTAACACCGAACATAAACTTGCGTACGGCTGGGTATACTGATACACCGCCAGTGCTTGTAACGCTGAGCACGCCCTTGTCGTTGCTGTCGGCAGGAAGCTCAGGATCAACACCCGAGTAGTCGGTGATGCAGAAGAGGTTTTCGCCTGATACAGAGAGGCGCAGTGTCTGGATGCCATACTTCTTGAGATTGAAGTTGTAGCCCAGTGTCAGCGAGCGAAGCTTCAGATAGTCTGAGCTTTCGAGATAACGTGAAGAGGCGAGGTTGCCCTTGTCCTGGTTGTTGTACATTGCGCGCGGATGGGTAGCCTTGTCGCCAGGCTTCTGCCAGCGTGACCAACCTTTCTGTAGTTTCATCTGGTTGCGGTCGCCTGCGTATGCACCGTCCGAGTCGTACTCCTGACGGAAGTAGCTATAGATCTGTCCACCGAGCGAGTAGCCGAAGTTGGCTTGAAGATCGAAGTTCTTATAGAATACCGATGTGCTGAAACTGCCGTAAACGTCGGGCGACGACTTGCCACACTTGTAGTAAGAAGCCTTAGAGTAGCTGTCGGTAACCACCTTGTTGCCGTCGGCATCGTTAGTGTACCACTGTGGCTTTCCGTCTTCAGGATTAACACCAGCCCATTCCTTCATGTAATATGTATCTACTGGCTCGCCAATCTCAAGAATGCGCTGTGCTGTACCAGCAATGGTTGTACCGTCGCTGACAATCACTGGCTTAACAACATAGTTGCCATTGACATCGCGCTGCTTGTAGAGGTCGCGCAGTTCGTTGCTGTTGTGTGAGATGCTAGCTGTAACGTTCCATGTGAGGTCCTTTGTGCGGATGATGTCGCCACCGATGGTAAACTCAACACCTGTGTTGCGCATCTTGCCGATGTTCTTCCAGATAGATGTCACACCTACAAGACCAGTTACAGGCACCTGATAGAGAATGTTGCTTGTGTTCTTAACGTAGAAGTCGAGAGTGGCTGTAAGGCGATTCTGGAAGAAAGCAGCATCTACGCCGACACCCGTTGTGAATGTCTTCTCCCATGTGAGGTCCTTGTTGCCAATCTGAGAGATGAGTGCGCCCGACTGTTCGTTGTATGAAGCGCCTACAGAGTAGAGCGAATACGACGGATAGAGTGATGTGGGCACGTTACCTACCGAACCAAATGATGCACGCAGCTTGAGCATGTCTACCCATTGAGCCTTAAACCAGCTCTCGTTGTTCATGTTCCATGCACCACTGAATGAGAAGAAGTTTCCGTAGCGGTTGTTCGAACCGAAGTTAGAGCGACCATCACGACGCAGAGAAACCTCACCGAAGTAGCGGTTGTCGTAGTTGTAGCGCCACTGTGTGAAGTACGACTGCTTAGCCCATGCCTGACGATAGCCGTTGGCCTTTTCGGGCTTTGATGTTGTTGTGAAGTCCTCAAAACCTGAAAGAAAACCAGTAGCGTAAACGTCGGTAAACTTCATTTCCCAGTCGTTGAATTCGTAAGCCAACAGACCGTTTACGTTGTGCTTGCCCCATGACTTCTGGAAGCGCAGCAACTGGTTGGTATAGCGACGTGTTGTGTTGTAGTTATATTCTGTGATACGTCCGTCAACACCTTCGCCACCTACCGACTTCGGGTCGGTATAGCCATGCGACTGGCTGTTGTAGTAGCTGTAGTTGTTTACAGATGAGAATGTGAGCCATGGCATAATCTTTATGTCAAAGTCGAATCCACCTGCAAGGTCGTATGAGCAGCTTGAGCCGTAGTTGCCTTTCGAGAGGTCATAGAGATAGTTTGAACCCTTAGAGTTAACCCATCCCTCGTATTGGTTTGGTACAGGATTACCATTCTCATCAAACGGATTATCCCATGGCAACATAGAGTACATAGCACCTACACTGTACTGACGGTCGGTATCTGTAGTACGCGATCCGCTGAGGTTAGGCTTGATGGTAAGCCACTCGTAAGGCTTGTATACCACCTTGATACGTGTGCTGTAGCGGCTGAGGTCGTAGCCCTTCACAGCACCTTCTTCCTTGAAGTAGCCCATGGTGAACATCGACTGCATCTTCTCGTTACCGCCATTAAGAGTCACGTTATAGTCTTGAGTAGAACCAGTCTTCTTGGCAAGTTTGAACCAGTCGAAGTTAGAGTTGCGCAAGTCTTCGTTCCAGCGTGGGAAGTTCACAGCCTCTACATTCTGGAACGACTTGTAGTAGTCGTAGAACTCGGCACCGTCCATCATCTCCATATTGCCACGGCTGAGTGTGCTTGCACCTGCCTTGGCTGAAAGTGTGATGGCCATCTTCTCGTGACGAGCCTGCTTTGTGGTGACAACAACAACACCGTTGGCACCCTCCGAACCGTAGATAGCGGTAGAGGCAGCGTCCTTGAGTACTGTCATTGATTCGATATCGTCAGGGTTGAGGTCGCCGGCAGAGTTGCCCACGATTACACCGTCAACAACCCACAATGGAGCTGTTGCACCGTTGATAGAAGTCTGACCACGGATTACGATAGCACCTGTTGAACCAGGACGTCCTGAACCCGGTGCTACATATACGCCCGAAACCTTACCGTTGAGCATATTCTCAACTGTAGCAGAAGTAACGTCTTTCAGTTTATCGGCCTTGATATTTGCCATAGCGCCGGTGAGGCTCTCCTTCTTCTGTGTGCCGTAGCCCACAACTACGATTTCTTCCAGCGACTCTGAGTCTTCATGGATTTCAATCTTCATGCCGTTGCGAGCCTCAAACTCCTCGTTCTTGTAGCCTACATACGACACCTGTAGTTGAGCTCCTTCGGGAGCGTTCAGTTCGAAGTTGCCGTCAATGTCGGTGATTGTGGCGAGTTTTGTGCCCTTCACTTTGACGCTGGCACCGATGATTGGTTCACCGGTTTTGCTGTCGACAATGGTTCCTTTGATTTTGCTGGTTTGCTGCTCAATGCGCAAACTTTCCTGTGTAGCAGAATTGTCAGCGTATGCTGCATTTGCCGCCAACAGTGAGGCGCAAACAAGCATACCTACTTTTAGATTCTTTGGCATACTTTGGTTGTTTTGATTAGTTTATGATAGAAATAATTTAATGTCAATAAATCGTTTGTTGGTATAATTTTCGTTTGCAAAAATATACATAATATTTCTTTTACCCCCCCAGTCCGTCCGAAAACATTAGTTTGGGGAATATCACAGAGGGCAGAGTCGCTATCGCAACTTCACCTAAACCCATCTAAGGGCATACAAGTTTTCATATTAAAATTTCAGTTTATCCTTAATTCCGCAACACTTTGATTTAACTTTATTTATAAGTTCCTGAGCAACAAAAAGTTGCTCAGGATTTTGCCATGTCAGAAATTTCACTTATCTTAGTGTTGCAAATAAAAAACAAATAAAACTCTGAATGACATGGCAAAAGTACAAATAAAATCTGAGAAACTCACTCCTTTTGGAGGAATTTTTTCTATTATGGAGCAATTTGATGCTCTTTTAGCTCAAACCATAGATTCCACCTTGGGATTGAGATGCACTATGTTTGGTTATCAATATAGCGAGATTCTACGCTCTCTGATGTGCGTATATCTTTGTGGTGGCTCATGTATTGAGGATGTTACAACTCACCTGATGAAACATTTGTCTCTTCATCCAACTCTTCGCACTTGCAGCGCAGACACCATATT